>OGZV01000100.1_pt1 | contig 87915 bp, 69 predicted proteins | sample 1576861 | NCBI WGS metagenome assembly OGZV01 (sample SAMEA3541501, study PRJEB24748) | human gut metagenome | biome: human gut; feature: human-associated habitat; material: faeces | place: China | collected 2012
CAGAATAATATCTATAGCCACTTACTGTAGTATGATGCGGATGAAGTTTTCCATTTGCATCCCAATTTCGTAATGTCTGAGCAGATACGCCTATAATTTTTGAAAATTCGTGTATAGAATAATATTTACTCAAAGTATCAACTCCTTTCAATAATATTCTAGTCTAATATCTTATAAAACTCAATATCTACTTATATGATTTTATAATTTATCTTTAACTGTTAATGACCTCTTTTCTATTTGTGATAGGGTTCTCCCGACATGATCCGGTATCCACGGTAAATTTGCTCTAGCAGGATTACACGCATCAGCTGGTGCGGAAATGTCATTTTTGAAAAACTAAGTGCATAATCCGATTTTTCCAGAATTGCCTTCCCGATCCCTATGGATCCGCCAATCACAAAAATAATGTGACTGGTTCCCTGAATGCCAAGTTTTTCAATTTTCTCTGAAAATTCTTCGGAGGTCAGCTGCTTTCCGCCTATCTCCAGTGTAATAAGATATGCATCCTCACGGATATATTTCAAAAGACGTTCGGCCTCTTTTTGCCGGATCATTTCCTCTGCATTTTCGCTGGCATTGTCCGGTGTCTTTTCATCCGCCACCTCAATGATCTCCAGCTTGCAGTAGCGGCTCAGTCTCTTCGTATATTCCGCGATCGCATCCCGCAGATACTTTTCTTTTATTTTTCCAACCGTCAGTACGGTTATCTTCATTCTATTCTTTCCTCTCTTTCGCTGTATCAGTCTGTATAGTTATGCCCTTTCATACATATAAAGCTCATGCAGTGCTCTTGTTGCACAGATGTATTTTGCCTGCCCGGTCATCGGATTTTCTTTCTTCGGGAACACGCCGAATACCTGATCAAATTCCAGTCCCTTTGCCATATAGAAAGTCGTTACTGTCACGCCTTTTTCAAAGGTACTGCTGTCCCGGTCAATACAGTTTACCGGAAGTCCACGGTTTGAAAGCATCCTGGTCATTGTATACGCCTCGTCCATCGTCTCCGTCAGAACTGCGGCGGTCTCATATTTATCCATTCCGGCATCTGCCTCCCGGATAAGTTCATTTAACAGTTCCTCATCCGAATCAAATGTCTTTTCGATCACTGGTTTGCCATGACGCTCCAGATATTCCAGATCCTTTTCCCCGGTAAATTTCGCTGCATACTCTGCGATTTCAATGGTATTCCGGTAACTTTTATTCATGATGATCTTGCGGATCGTACGTCCGAAAATCTTCGGCAGGAATGTCAGTACATCCTGCATCTGACTGTCCAGTGTCTGCGCCCGGTCGCCAAGGATCGTCATCCGGCAGGAAAACAGACGGGACAGTACCACGTACTGCAAATATGAATAATCCTGCATCTCGTCGATCACCAGATGCTTGATATGCTTATGTCTGGTTCCTCCAAGCATCCGGTATTTGAGATAAAGTACCGGAAATACGTCTTCATACTGGAGTTTTCTGTTCTCATACGGAATTTTTGCCAGTGTCTCATACCCACTGTCCTCCAAAAACCAGTTATATATTTTGTAAATATCACGGGTAACATACATCCGGTTGAATTTCTCCCGGATCTCTTCTATCTCATCTTCCGGAAGATTCCGGTTATACAATGTCTCGTATTCATCCACCAGATATTCCATCACCGCATCCATCCTTGCAAGGATCGGAATATCCTGAAATTTGAAATAGAACAGATGGATCAGCTCCTCTTCGGTTTTTTCCAGAGTACGGATCTTAACCGGCTTAAAATCCATCAGCTGATCTTCCAGAACTGCCAGAAAGCCTTCCATCTCTCCGACAAATCCGGCAGACTGCTTCTTCAGATAGCTCTCCCGGATTCCCATCTCCGGAAAATGGATCAGCTTCTCCAGATAATCATAACGGTCCTCACAGTCCGATACGATTCCTTTCAATTCTCTGTACGCAAACAGATCAAAACTCATTTCCTGGATATTTTCTTCTCCAAGCTCTGGCAGAATGTGGGAAATATAATCCGCAAATACGCTGTTCGGTGAAAGGATCAGGATATCCGATGCTTTTAAATTTTTCCTGTCGTGATACAAAAGATATGCAATCCGGTGCAGTGCAACGGAGGTTTTCCCACTTCCTGCGGCTCCCTGAATAACCAGAACTTTGTCCTTTACATTCCGAATGATCTCATTCTGTTCTTTCTGGATAGTACGGACAATATTCTTCAGTTGTACATCCCCGTTACTTCCAAGCTCCTGTTTCAGGATCTCATCATCAATCTTGGTGTCACTTTCAAATGCATAAACCATCTTCCCTTTCTTGATCTTATACTGCCATTTGGAAGTAATCTCCCCTTCAATGGTTCCTCCCGGTGCTTCATAAGAAGCCTGTCCTCTGTCATAATCATAAAAAAGACCGCTCACTGGCGCCCTCCAGTCGTAGATCAGTGGCGTCATTCCTGCCTTAGGCGCAAAATTGCCGATTCCGATGTAAAAACTTTCGCTTTCTTCTTCCCCCTCAAAGAGAAAATCCACTCTTCCGAAATATGGGGAGTCGATCATTTTCTTAAGGCGCTGTTTTTTCATCAGACGTTCATTGTTCGCATTAACTTCTCCGAGAAGTGCCTGCTGATTATCATAATTTTCATAACCATACTCATCCATCTCCGTATAGTTTTCCCAATAATAATCATGCATGCTCTCAATCTGTTTTTCTCCTTCAAGAAACAATGCGTTGATCTCGGTAATGCGTGTCTTCAGTTTCTCTTCAACCTCTTCCAGAAACCGAATCTCACTGTTCATTGCGTCGTTATTACTCATATTCAAACCCTCTCATGATTACATCTTCCGATGATTTGTGCAATCTCTTCCGGCATCTTTGCAATGTAATCTGCACCGGCACTTTGAAGCTCCGCAAGATCTCCGTATCCATACAGGACACCGATCACCTGGATCCCATTCTCCTTTGCACCGTAGATATCATTATTTCTGTCACCGACCATAACGACCTGATCGTAATTCTCCCTTTCCACGCCCAGGTTATCCAACGCATACCGGATCACATCCGCCTTCCGGATCAGAGAGCCATCCATCGTAGCCCCGTAAATCCCTGCAAAATATTTTGCAAAGTCAAATTTGTCCGCAATCCTTTTTGCATACTCTTCCGGTTTTGAAGTCGCCACTGCAAGTATATATCCTTCATTTTTCAAAGATTCCAGCGTCTCCGCAAGCCCTTCATACACCGAATTCTCAAAAATGCCTTTCACCGCATAATATTCCCGGTAATACTTTACTCCAAGCAGCGCCTCTTCCTCAGACATCCCATAATATTTCTCCATTGATTCCGTCAACGGCGGTCCGATAAATTTCTTTAAAGTATCCCGATCACCAACTTCCCGGTTCATTTTATTCAGTGCATACTCCACCGAATTCATAATCCCTGGTCCCGATTCCGTAATCGTCCCATCCAAATCAAATAAGATATATTTATACTTCATAATACCCCTCTTTCACAAAATAATACTTTTTTTATTGTACCATTTTTGACCAGTCCTGTCCAGAAATGTAAATCTACAGAACTCTTTTAAAATCAACCACAACATACAAACCAGCGTCCGATTTTCCCTCTATAACCGCCAGTTTTCTCCCCTTTGTATAACTTCTTTGCATTTTTTACCAATACCGTAGAACGACCACCTGGGGAAAAATAATTGCTCCAATTCTATTTTGTGCAATGGAGATGAAACTCAAAAATTATGGAAGCCTCTGCTGACATAATTTTCGCCCTAAGAGGTTCATCGGAATGGTTTGCACAACTTGAATTGGAGCAATTATTTTTCCCCAGGTGGTCTACACAACCCCTATAAAAAACCGCAGTCCCATCAAAGGAAACTGCGGTCATAACCCTTATTTATTTGAAAGATACTCGTCGATACCTCTTGCACCAGCTTTTCCGGCTCCCATAGCAAGGATTACTGTAGCTGCACCTGTTACGGCATCTCCACCTGCGTATACGCCTTCTTTAGAAGTCTTTCCGTGTTCTTCGTCTGCAACGATACATTTCCACTTGTTAACTTCCAGTCCTTCTGTTGTAGAAGAAATCAGCGGGTTCGGCGATGTTCCGAGTGACATGATAACTGTATCAACATCGATCACGAATTCAGAACCTTCAACCGGTACAGGACGTCTTCTTCCTGATGCGTCCGGTTCACCAAGTTCCATACGAACACATTTGATTCCTTTTACCCATCCATCTTCTTCGAGGATTTCTACCGGGTTTGTCAGTAGGTCGAACTGTACACCTTCTTCTTTTGCGTGATGAACTTCTTCTACACGGGCCGGAAGCTCTTCTTCGCTACGACGATATACGATATGAACTTCTGCTCCAAGACGAAGTGCTGTTCTTGCAGCATCCATTGCTACGTTACCACCACCAACAACTGCAACTTTCTTACCAGCTGCGATCGGTGTATCATAAGAATCATCAAATGCTTTCATAAGGTTACTTCTTGTCAGGTATTCATTTGCAGAAAATACACCGTTGGCATTTTCCCCCGGGATTCCCATGAATTTTGGAAGTCCTGCTCCTGATCCGATAAATACTGCTTCAAATCCTTCGTCTTCAATCAGCATATCGATTGTAGTAGATTTACCGATTACAACGTTTGTCTCAAAGTGAACACCAAGCTCTTTTACTTTTGCGATCTCTTTTGCAACGACTTTCTGTTTTGGAAGACGGAATTCCGGAATACCATATACAAGTACTCCACCGAGTTCATGAAGTGCTTCAAATACAGTTACATCATAGCCAAGCTTTGCAAGGTCGCCTGCACAGGTAAGTCCTGCCGGACCAGAACCGATAACGGCAACTTTGTGTCCGTTCTTCTTGTCAGCTCCAACCGGTTTGATGTCATGCTCCAGAGCGTAATCAGCAACGAATCTTTCCAGCTTACCGATAGAAATAGATTCTCCTTTGATACCACGGATACATTTTCCTTCGCACTGTGATTCCTGCGGACATACACGTCCACAAACAGCAGGAAGTGCAGAAGACTGTCCGATAATCTTATATGCTTCTTCGATATTGCCTTCTTTTACTTCATGAACGAATGCAGGAATATTGATTCCTACAGGACATCCCTGAATACATTTAGCATTCTTACAGTTGATACAACGGCTTGCTTCTTCCATTGCCTCTTCCTGATTATATCCGTAACATACTTCTTCAAAATTTGTTGCACGTACCTTCGGATCCTGTTCTCTTACAGGTACTTTCTTTAATACGTCTGCCATTATTCGTCACCTCCGCAATGACCGCATCCACCGTGATGTGTGTCACCTTCCTGTAATTTCAGCATAGCTCTGCCTTCCTGAGTCTTATACATCTGCTGTCTCTTCATTGCTTCATCAAAGTTAACGAGATGTCCGTCAAATTCCGGTCCGTCTACACATGCAAATTTGATTTCATCGCCTACGTGGAGACGGCATGCACCACACATACCTGTTCCGTCTACCATGATCGGGTTCATGCTGACGATAGTCGGGATTTCGAGTTTCTTTGTGAGCAGACATACGAATTTCATCATGATCATCGGACCGATTGCAACACAGACATCATACTTGTTACCTTCTGCAACAAGTGCTTCGATCTTTGTTGTTACCATACCTGCATGTCCGTATGTACCGTCATCTGTACATGGGTAATAATTTCCTGCAACTGCTTCCATCTCTTTTTCGAGAATCAGCATATCTTTTGTCTTAGAACCAACGATAACATCTACATCGATCCCATGTGCGTGCATCCATTTAACCTGCGGGTATACAGGGGCTGCACCAACACCACCGGCTACAAATAAGATCTTTTTATTCTTCAGACTCTCAATATCCTCTGAAATCAATTCAGATGGGCATCCGAGCGGTCCTGTGAAATCTCTGAAAGAGTCTCCTGCTTTTAATTGTGCCATCTTCTCAGTAGATGCTCCTACTGTCTGGAATACGATGGTAATTGTTCCTTCTTCTCTGTCATAATCGCAGATTGTCAGCGGAATTCTTTCCCCCTTGTCATCCATCTTGACAATTACGAACTGTCCTGGCTCACAGTGCTTTGCCACACGTGGTGCTTCTACATCCATAAGATAAATCTTATCAGCCAGTTTTTCAGCTTTTCTTATCTTGTACATTGCATTGCCTCCTAAAATATTTACTCTCTTTATGATAAATTATTGCAAAGTAAATAGCAAGTATTTCTTTTTAATTTGTTAAAAAATTATTTATGTCATAAATATAACTATCTTTTTTATCTATAAGTACCAATATTTCTTCTATAAATCTGCCAAAATTCTTCCGGTTATCAAAATTTTCAACTACATAAAATCTTGTGCCGACACGAATTTTTACCTGCTGACCGGATATAAAAATGAGACAGACGGTCAATATTAAGTCCGTCTGTCTCTGTAAGAACTGTATTCTCTTTTTTAAAAATCTACTTCTGTTCCATAATATGTACAGTTGAAAAGTTTTTCCATAGCTGCCGGATCGATCGGACGTGGGTTGGATCCTGTACATGCATCACCAACTGCAAGTTCTGAAATCTTTGCAATTTTTTCTTTGAATTCTGCTTCGTCAATACCGAAATCTTTCAGTGTCTTCGGAATATTCAGTTCTACATTAAATGCATCGATCTTTGCACACAGGCTGTTGATCAGCGCTTTCTCAGATGTACCCGGAAGTCCCATTCTGCGTGCGATTTCTGCATAACGTTTTGCAGCGACCGGATCTTTTGCATTATACTTAATTACATATGGAAGATAAATTGCATTTGCGCATCCGTGCGGAATGTGTCCGGTTGAAAATGCCGCACCTGTCTTATGTGCCATAGAATGTACGATTCCAAGAAGTGCATTGGAGAATGCCATTCCTGCAAGACACTGTGCATAATGCATCTGCTCTCTTGCTACCATATCACATTTGTAAGATGCCGGAAGGTAATCCAGAACCATCTCGATTGCCTGCAGTGCAAGCGGATCTGTAAATGGACAGTTCAAGGTAGATACATAAGCTTCGATCGCATGTGTCAGTGCATCCATACCTGTGTAAGCAACCTGCTTTACCGGGAGACCCATGACAAGATCCGGATCTACAATTGCAACGTCCGGTGTAATATTAAAATCGGCAAGTGGGTATTTTACTCCGGTCTGATAGTTGGTAATAACGGAGAACGCTGTTACTTCTGTTGCTGTTCCTGATGTTGACGGAATTGCAGCAAATTTTGCTTTTGTTCTTAATTCCGGGAAATTGAACGGAATACAGAGATCTTCAAATGTAACATCCGGATATTCATAGAATGCCCACATTGCTTTTGCAGCATCAATCGGTGATCCGCCACCCATAGCTACGATCCAGTCCGGTTGGAACTCCTGCATAACTGCTGCACCTTTCATAACGGTCTCAACAGATGGATCTGGCTCAACACCTTCAAAAAGCTTTACTTCCATTCCTGCTTCTTTCAGATAGTTCTCAGCTCTGTCGAGGAATCCCTGACGCTTCATGGAACCTCCTCCGACAACCAGGATTGCTTTTTTTCCTTTCAGGTTCTTCAGTTCTTCAAGACATCCTTTTCCATGGTAAATATCTCTTGGTAATGTAAATCTACTCATTTCGAACACTCCTTTGCCTTTAAAGTATGTTATCTTTTTGACAATCATATTGTATCTCAATCCTATGCTTTTTGCAATATTTTACCACAAATAAATTGTACTTATTTCCATACAATTATACATTTTTAATAAACCATATTATTTCCACTCTATTCATAAAATATTTGATTTGTGATATATTTCACATATTTTACACAAGTTATCCACAAATGAAAGTAATCAAAAAAGAGTACGCTTTACCAGTCATGCTCTGACAAGCAGACGACTCGGCATACTCTCTTCTTAAAATCAGGTTTTAATCTGTATTCAGTTCATAATTCCTTCTTGTGACATCACTTAATCTGCCTTTTTGATCCTGCAGAACAAAGCTGAAAATCGTACTTCCCGCCGGCATTACGATCGGCCCGGTATACTCCTGCGTCGCAGAATTATTCTCCGGATCCGGATCTGATCCATCCGTCGTGTAATATGCCGTATACTTATCCGGTACAACTACACTGATTGATTGGACATGGTTATACTGCCCGGTCGATGGAGTCACCGCCGGCGCATCTGCAATCGGGAACTCAACTTTATAAGTTTTACTTTCTGTCAGGCTTGGAATTCCTTTCTTATTAACAGAAATTGCTTTCACCGTTGTCTCACCTTCACCGATCTTGATCGGTTCCGTATATTTCGTACTTGAAGTTGTCGGCTCTGAACCGTCTGTCGTATAGTAGATCGCTTTTCCTTTTCCGGTCAGTTCCAGTGCCTGCACTTCATCATATGTCTCTGTCTCATCCAGACTAAACTCCGGTTCACCTGACACATAATCCTTCAGTGCTTCAAGAATCGTATCACTGGTACATGCATTCAGAAGCGATGATACCTTTTCTTCCTGTTTGGTATCAATATAAAATTCTACCGCTGCACGATAAATTTCTGCATTTCCGGACTGCTTTGCAATCTCGTCTGTAAAAACTTCTTCTGCCTGATCCAGATCATCCTTGGCAATATAAACCTTTGAAATCCCTGTATAAGCTTCTGCTTTCTTCGGACTTCCAGAAGCTGCTTTTTCAAATACAGTGAGTGCGTTCTCATATTCGGAAGCTGCCAGAAGCCGGTATCCTTTCTTTACTTTTCCGGTATATGAATTTTGATAAAACAAGAAAATGAGTCCTGCCAGAACAATACACCCCGCCAATAGCATAAGCAGCATTTTCCGGCGTTTTTTTCTGGCGCGCTCTTTTCTCTTTTCTGCCCGCATACGCCGCAATCTGCGTTCTTCTTCATACGCTCTTCTCGTCTGTTCCCGCGCATCTTCTCTTTGACCCACACGTCCGGTAGCCGGTCTGACATCACTGCGTCTGACCACTGCATCTCTTCCACGCCTGGTCACAGTTCCCTGCTGGCGACGACCAACACTTCCTGAATTTTCCACACACCTGGTCTCTCCTCCAACAATTTCCCGTCTTTCATATACCGGATTTGCCGAACCAGAATAGCTGACATCTTGCTTTTCCTGCTCACCCAGATGAAGCGACATTGTCTGTGTAATGCCTCCTTTTAACTGAGCAGTCAGCATATCATCAAGTGGGTTATAATCAGGCACGATCTGTATTTCCCTGCCGCATCTAGGACAGATCAACTGATCTTCAGGCAAATCTGCTCCACAGTGCATACATTTCATTGTCTTTCGTCTCCTTCTGGTATCATACTTCTTTTAGAACAATCCGGTAATTTTACCGTCTTCTACATCAATTCCATTTGCTGCAGGTACTTTCGGAAGACCCGGCATGGTCATGATTGCTCCGGTAAGAGCAACAACAAATCCTGCTCCTGCATTTACATAGACTTCACGGATATGGATATCAAAGTTCTCCGGACGTCCAAGAAGCTTCGCATCATCGGACAGAGAATACTGGTTCTTTGCCATACATACCGGGAACTTGCCAAAGCCCATTGATTCAATTCGTGCAAGCTGTTTCTTTGCAGCAGGTTCATATACAACACTCTTTGCTCCGTAAATCTCTTTGCAGATTGTCTCGATCTTCTCTGCAATTGATAACTCATCACTGTAAATCGGATGATAATGGCTTTCTTTTTTCTCCAGAGTCTGTAATACTTTCTCTGCCAGCTCTTTTCCGCCGTCTCCGCCTTTACCCCATACTTCTGCAAGAGCAAATTCGCAGCCTCTGTCTTCGCAGAACTTACGGATAAATTCGTATTCTGCTTCAGTATCACTGACAAATGAATTCAAGGTAACCACAACCGGAACGCCGAATTTCTGCAGGTTCTCAATATGCTTTTCAAGATTTACAATTCCTTTTGCAAGAGCATCCAGATTTTCTTCGTTCAGTTCGTCTTTTGGCACGCCACCATTGTATTTTAATGCACGTACCGTTGCAACCAGAACTACAGCGTCCGGTTTCAGTCCCGCCATACGGCACTTGATATCCATAAACTTCTCTGCACCCAGATCCGCACCGAATCCCGCTTCTGTGATCGTGATATCACTCAGCTTAAGTGCCATCTTGGTTGCACGTACACTGTTGCAGCCATGGGCAATATTTGCGAACGGGCCACCGTGTACCAGTGCCGGTGTATGTTCCAGAGTCTGAATAATATTCGGCTTGATCGCATCCTTTAACAGTGCTGTCATTGCACCGGTTGCATGAAGCTGGTCAGCTGTAACCGGTTCTCCGGAAAATGTATAGGCAACAATGATTCTGCCAAGACGTTTTTTCAGATCTTCCAGATCGTCTGCCAAACATAAAATTGCCATAATTTCGGACGCAACCGTGATCACAAAATGATCCTCTCTTACCATTCCGTCCATTTTATTTCCAAGACCAACTACTACATTACGCAGTACACGGTCATTCATATCTACACACCGTTTCCACACAACCTGTCTCGGATCGATTCCAAGAGCATTTCCTTGCTGGATATGGTTGTCAAGAAGAGCTGCAAGTAGGTTATTTGCCGATGTGATCGCATGAAAATCTCCGGTAAAATGAAGATTCAGATCTTCCATCGGTACAACCTGTGCATAACCGCCACCGGCAGCACCGCCTTTAATTCCAAAGCAAGGTCCGAGCGATGGCTCGCGCAGAGCGATCAGAGCTTTTTTACCTAGCTTTGCCATTGCCTCTCCAAGTCCAACGGTAATCGTCGTCTTCCCCTCTCCCGCCGGAGTCGGATTGATTGCAGTAACAAGTACCAGCTTTCCATCTGGTCTGTCTTTTACTCTTTCCATCAGTTCATCCGATAATTTTGCCTTATACTTGCCGTAAAACTCAAGGTCTTCCTCTTCAATTCCAACCTTTGCTGCAACCTCGCGAATATGGAGCATCTCTGCCTCCTGTGCGATCTGAATGTCTGTTTTCATAATTATATCCTCCCTTTTTTCTTCTGCGTTTCTTAAACTGATTCTTCTATGTATTGCTCAAACTGTTCCATAGACATCAGTACTTTTCTTGGTTTGGTACCTTCTTCTTCTCCTACGACTCCCGCCTCGGCAAGCTGATCCATAATCCGCGCCGCACGGTTAAACCCGATCTTAAACACCCGTTGGAGCATTCCGATCGATGCTTTGTCTTTTTCAATGATAAACTTTCCTGCATCTACAAAGTAGACATCTTTGTCGTCCTCGGAAGTTGCTCCTCCCGCAGATACATTCTGATTACTATTCACCTGCTTCTGGATTTCTTCACTGTAGGCTGCGCCTCCGCTGTTCTCTTTCAGGAAATCAACCACTGCCTGGACTTCTTTATCAGAAACAAAAGCCCCCTGAACACGTACCGGCTTCTGATAGCCAGCCGGATAGAACAACATATCGCCTTTTCCCAGCAGCTTCTCCGCGCCATTCATATCAATGATGGTACGGGAATCCACACCGGATGATACAGAAAATGCTATTCTTGATGGCATATTCGCCTTAATCAGACCGGTAATGACATTAACCGATGGTCTCTGCGTTGCAAGAACCAGATGAAGTCCTGCCGCACGCGCAAGCTGTGCCAGACGGCAGATCGCCTCTTCCACTTCTCCAGGTGCAACCATCATCAGGTCTGCAAGTTCGTCTACGATGATTACAATCTGTGGAAGTTTCTGTGCTTTATTCGGATCATCAATATCTTTAATGTTCTCGACTTTATCATTGTAACCTTTCAGATCACGGACATTATACTCGGCAAAAAGCTGATAACGTCTGTTCATTTCCGCAACCGCCCAGTTCAAAGCTCCTGCTGCCTTCTTCGGATCCGTTACAACCGGGATCATCAGATGTGGAATTCCATTATATACACTTAATTCCACCACCTTTGGATCTACCATGATCAGCTTCACATCCTCCGGTTTTGCTTTGTAGATAATACTCATAATGATCGTATTGATACAGACAGATTTACCGGATCCGGTAGCTCCTGCGACAAGCAGATGCGGCATCTTTGCGATATCTGATACCACCACTTTACCTGAAATGTCACGACCTGTCGCAAATGCGATCCGTGATCTACTTTTCTTAAATTCATCTGATTCCAGAAGATCACGCAGCATAACTGCAGTATTTTCCTTATTCGGAACTTCAATGCCGACCGCTGCTTTTCCCGGGATCGGTGCCTCAATACGGATATCAGCCGCCGCCAAGTTCAGCTTGATGTCATCCGCAAGTCCTACGATCTTGCTGACTTTCACCCCCATCTCAGGCTGTAACTCATAGCGTGTGACAGAAGGTCCGCAGCTGATATTAGTGATTGTAACATTCACACCGAAGGTTTGAAGTGTCTTCTGGAGCTTTGCTGCTGTCTCCCGCAGATGCGCATCCGAATCTCCGGAGTTTTTACTTCCATGCTTCAACAGACTAAGAGGTGGAAAGCGGTATTCCCTGACCGGTTTCTCACTTTTTGCAATCGTATCTGCAACAGCAGCCACCTCTTTTGGGATATCTGCCTTAACTTTTGAATTTCCGGAGACCTGTCTTTTTATTCCGTCTTCTGTCTTCCCCGCTGATAAATTTTCTTCAGCCACATCTGTCTGTATATCTTTACCGGACTCCGTCTTTTTTTCTGCTTCCTGCATCGCTCCTTTTAAGAACTTCGGGAGTTTTTCTTTCACCGGCTCAAGGGGAACCGGTTCCGGATCCGGGATCAGCTCTGTAGCGGAAAGGGGCATCGCACGATTGATCACTACATCATCCAGTGCAATTTTCCCAGTCTGTTCCATAATGTGCTTTGCAGCCGCTTCTTCTGCACCGGCAAGCACGCTGCTCATATCCTTCCGGCTGCGTCTGGTAGCTTTCTTTTCTGTGCTTTCCTTTGCTTCTTTTCCGGCTTTTTCTTCTGCTTTTTCTGCCTCGTTCTCTTTTCCTCCAACTGTCGAATTAAAGGAAACGCCGCTTACCTGATAATCAACACGCATAGCTTCCCGTCTTGCCCTGCGTTCCTCAGCCTCTTCTTTACGCTTCTGCATGTCCTCTCTGGCACGGTCATACGCTTTTTCCCCGCCGATCTTCATTCCTTTTAGAATAGACTTTTCTGTGATAAGGACTACACAGATCACCATTAAAATGATCACGACAACATATGTACCAACTTTACCGATTGCCGGCACCAGTCTGACCGCAATTGCCTTTCCAACAGATCCGCCTTTTTCATCGATCAGTTCAAAGAGCACACAGCACTGAACCAGTAATACAACGCCTGCAACAGTCTTAATATATGCGATCCTGTTTCCTTTATTGGAAACCACAAACGCGACTCCACAAAATAAAAGCAGTGGAAATACATACGCCATCCAACCCATCATTCCCTGCTGCAGTGCTGCAATCTTTCTTCCAAATGCACCTGCAAGCCCGAAATTGCTGATTGTGAGCAGAATCCCTACCGCAAGTGTCACCCAGATCAGAATCTCCGTTGCAAGAAATGATTCTTCCTGCGGCACAGCTTTTGATGTGGTATTCTTTCTGGTTGTCTTCGCAGATTTTGCAGACTTTGCACTTGTCTTCTTCGTAGGCTGCCGCTTTTTCGCCGTGCTCTGCTTTGCATTTTTCTTTGTTCCGGTTGTCTTTGAAGCCATCAAACTTCCCCCTTGTATTTATACTCTTTATCTTGTAATCAAATGACCGATTCCTTCTCCTCTCTCCCCAGATATAGTATCCGGAATCAGTCATCAAAAGTGTATACTTGTACATACTATTTTATTATAGCATCCTCTTCGCCTTATGTCATCTCATAATTTTTATCAGTATTTTCCATTTTTTCATCAATCATTTCATGCAATTTATTTAATGCATCTCTTATTCCGCCAACTTCATCAATGAGTCCTTCCTCCACTGCACGTTTTCCTTCCAGCATTGTCCCCACATCTTTGACAAGCTGTGTGGAATCCAGCATCAGTTCTTCAATCCGCTCCTGTGACATTCCGGAATGCTCTGCAAGGAATCCGGTGATCCGGTCTTGCGTCTTTTCAATATTCCGCAGGCTTTGTGCCACACCGATGAACATTCCGCTTGTCCGCACCGGGTGAATGATCATCGTCCCACTTGGAACAATAAAAGAATAATCTGCCGACACAGCAAGAGGGCCACCGATAGAATGACACCCTCCAAGTACCAGAGATACTGTCGGTTTGCTTAAAGACGCGATCATTTCCGCAATCGCAAGTCCCGCCTCCACATCTCCGCCCAGTGTATTTAAGAGAATCAGCACACCATCAGTCTGAACACTGTTCTCAATCTGTGCCAGCTTTGGAAGCAGGTGCTCATACTTGGTTGCCTTTGTACTGCCGGAAACCGTCTCATGCCCTTCTACTTCGCCGATGATCGTGAGTAGCTCGATCTGATGATTCCGACGTCGGTCAAGCGAAAGCATTCCCATTTCTTTAACATGTTCATCTTCTTCCTTTGTGGTTTCCGGCTCCGTCTCTCTGACTTCCTTTTCTTTATTTTCCATATTTTCTACAGTCTGTTCCCTGCTCTTTTTCTTGCGTATCTGGTATTCTTTTACATCCGTTTCTTCCTGTATTTTCATTGCCGCATTCCTCCGTTCTTTTTAGCTTAGTATGGACAATGCTTATGAAAATATGCAGGATTTTCGCCACAGAAATGAATCGCAGATTCTTGTAGCGACACAAATCTGTACCTGATTCACTGTATATGCAAAAGAGAATGCGACTCGGCACATTCTCTTTGATTTAAACATTATGAAAATAAATATTTCCTGCGCAGGCTATATACCATATCCGTATAAATCTTGCGGCATGCCTCCAGATTATCGGATTCGATCATGGAAACACATGGGTGAAGATAACGACTCCAGATATCTGCATATACATCTTCTGAATTTTCCATCCGGTTGATCCGGTTTACGATTGTCGGAGCAATATCGTAATACTCGGCAACAATTTCTTCGCCGCCTTTCTGATTCACCAGATATTCATCTCTGTATCTTCTCATCAGATTCAGTTCGTAACAGTCATCCGGTTTGCCAAGGCTTGCACATACGGCTGTAGTAATATAGCAGAGACGTGATTTGAAGCCTCCCTGGATCTGCTCGAATTCCGATTTACTGATCTTTAGTTCCAGATCATGATCATTCCAGCGTTCGATCATGCAGTCTACAATCTCTTCACAAGCATCCATTCTGCCATAACGGAACATCGGGATCACATACGTAACCATGCCCAGATTATATTTCATAAGTACATTTTCTTTTTTTCTTTTTGAACTTTCCTGATCCAGTACTTCCCGCATTCTATCCGGCAGAACAGCAGCAATCTCTTCAATCTCTTCCTGTCTGTCTTCCGAATTCTCGCATTCCTGTGCAATCTCAGCAAAAAGCGGCTTATACTTCTCGTATGCATTTTTAAACGAATCCGCATAAGTCTTTTTATTGAAATCTCTGGAAATCGGAATAATCTGGTCAAACAGGTCATTCAGTCCATTCTGTATACTCTGATTCATTCAGGTTCCTCCCGGAATCGATCCTATGCTTCTTCCCAGTTATGATATACTTCCTGTACATCATCATCATCTTCAAGAAGATCAAGCGTCTTCTGAATGTTCTTGATATCTTCTTCGTTGTCCAAAGTTACCCATGTCTGTGGAATCATTGTAACTTCTGCGCTTGCCATCGGAATACCCGCTTCTTCCAGAGCAAGACGAACCTCACTGAAATCATTCGGATCTGTAAGAATTTCAAAGCTGTCCTCTTCTTCCGAAAAATCTTCTGCTCCTGCATCCAGTGCCTGCATCATCAGATCATCTGCATCCAGTTCACATTCTTCTTTATCGACAATGATCTGTCCTTTCTGATCAAACATGAAAGAAACACATCCACTGGTTCCGATATTTCCTTTTCCCTTTGTGAAAGCGCTTCTTACATTAGAAGCAGTACGGTTACGGTTATCAGTAAGTGCATCAACGATGATTGCAGTTCCGTTCGGTCCGTATCCTTCGTATACGATGTGTTCGTAGTTGTTAGCATCTCCGTCTCCGGCTGCTTTTTTGATACTTCTGTCAATATTGTCATTTGGCATATTATTTGCTTTTGCCTTTGCAATCGCATCACGGAGTCTGCTGTTGTTAGCCGGATCAGCTCCGCCTCCTTCTTTGACTGCTACAGCGATTTCACGACCGATCTTCGTGAATACTTTTCCTTTTGCTGCGTCGTTTTTTTCTTTTTTATGCTTGATATTCGCAAATTTTGAATGTCCTGACATTACTTTTTACCTCTCTTCAGTATTTTTACTATTCTCAATTGTACTATTTTATCACTTTTTTGTCCTACTGACAAGGACTTTGCGTATTGTATTATTATCAACTGACAATACATGGAACAGATAGCCTCCGAATTCCACCTGACATTCTTCATCTTCCGAAGGAATTCTGTCCAGGCAGTCGATCAGATAACCATTGATCGTATCATAATCTTCTTCGTTGAAACTGATTCCCAGAAGCTCTTCCAGATCCTCCAGCTGTGTCATACCATCCACGATATATGTACCATCTGCCTGTTTGATGATCAGCTCTTCTTCCTCATCATACTCATCCTGGATATTTCCAACGATTTCTTCTACAATATCTTCCATCGTTACGATCCCTGATGTCTGTCCATACTCATCCAGCACGATCACCATATGGCTCTTGTCCTGCTGCATCTGTTGAAACAGTTTGTCAATCGCCTTTGTTTCCGGGATAAATCCTGCCGGACGGATGGCATCCTTCAGATCATGCACTGGTTTTTTCCTTGCCGGACCGTCCAGGTAGCTCTGCATCGCATCCCGGATATGAAGAATCCCCACAATGTTGTCAATATCTTCTTCATAAACCGGGAATCTGGATTTGTTCTCCTCCAGCATAAAGGTAAGTGCCTTTTCCAGAGATTCCTCTCCATCCAGTGCTACGATATTTTTCCGGTGCGTCATGATATCTTTTGCATCCGAATCCATATATTCAAAAATGTTGGTGATCATCTTCATCTCACGTCTTGTCAGAACACCTTTTTCATAGCCTTCCAGTACTTTTTCAATGATTTCTTCTGCAATTTTCTCTTTATCTTCATTGTCAGAAAATACATTTTTCATTTTCTGAAGTAAATTACCTTCCGTTTCCATTGCTTTCCATACTTCTCCTCTTTTATGTATGAAGCATCAGGCTGACGCACAGCGCTTCATCGACTTTTCTCATAAGCTCTTTGTCTACCCGGCACACGTAATCCTTCAGTCTCTGTTTATCGATAGTCCGAATCTGCTCCAGAAGGACAACAGAATCCTTGACGATTCTGTACCTTTTTGCATCGATTTCCACATGTGTCGGCAGCTTCGCTTTATTCATCCTTGAAGTGATCGCGGCACAGATAACGGTCGGACTGTGCCGGTTCCCGACATCATTCTGGATGACAAGAACCGGACGCACACCGCCCTGCTCCGAACCGACTACCGGACTTAAATCCGCATAATAAATATCTCCACGCCTGATCTGCACTTCTTTCACACTCCGCTTATCAAGATACTTTCATTATTGCCAGCTTTCTCCTGCTGTATTCATATCTCTTTCGAAGTGCATCCCCGCATTTTAGAAATAATCGACCTGCTCTACAACTTTTCCGTCACGCAGATATTCCCTCGGAACACGTTTATTGATATCACAGATAAATTCATAGTTAAATCTACCGCTCAGACCGGCAAGCTCATCTATTGAAAGATAAGCATCCCCATCGTGGCCGACCAGTGTTGCCCTGTCACCAAATTTCACATCCGGAATTCCGGTCACATCTACCATAAACTGATCCATACAGACTCTGCCAAGGATCGGTGCCTTCTGACCATGGATCAGAACATATCCTTTGTTGGAAAGACTTCGTGGGTATCCGTCTCCATATCCCGTCGGGATCGTGGCGATCTGCATCCTTTTCTGGGCAACAAAGGTGCCTCCGTAGCTGACTTCCGTACCCTTTTCAATCCATTTCACATAAGTCACATGCGCGATCAGCTCCATTGCCGGCCGGAGCGGAACTGCCTCCTTATTGACTTCATCTGACGGATACAGTCCATAGGTAGAAATCCCGGCTCTCTCCAGATTCATTCCAAGCTTTGGCATATCAATGATACTTGCACTGTTTGCACAGTGATAATAAGTAAATTCCATACCTTCTGCTGCAAGATGTTCTTTCATCCACAGAAAAGCACGGATCTGTTCCAGTGTCGTGGTCTTATCCGTCTCATCTGCCTTTGAAAAATGGGTAAACATTCCTTCACAATCCGTATAAACAAGTCTGCCGATCTTAAGGATCTCCTCTACACTTTCTTTCGCTACCGGAAAGCCAAGTCTTGACATTCCTGTATCGATCTTAATGTGCAGATATGCCTTCTTCCCCATACGGTATGCGGTCTCATCCGCAAGCTTCGCAAGCTCATAGCTGTAGGTTGTCATGCGGATCTCATGACGGATCATCTCTTCCAGCTGGTCCGGGAAAATACATCCCAGGCAAAGAATCGGCTTCTGAATGCCGGCTTTTCTGAGTACAACACCTTCATCCAGAGTTGCGACCGCATAGCCCCAGACATAGTCCACATCTTCCAGCATTCTTGAAATCGGCACCGCTCCATGACCATAACCATCTGTCTTGATGACCACGACCATCTTGGTCTCTTTTTCTATATTTGCATGCATCATTTCCATGTTATACATCACCGCATCCAGATCGATCACCGCACGCAGTCTGCTGTATTTCTTCATTCTGTCATATCCTCCAATTCCTTAAGTGTTCTGCCGAGCATTTTCAAGAGATCACCCGCAAGCACACTGTAAGAGCCAAGTTCTTTTCTGGCATGATCTCCGCACAGACCATGCAGATAAACGCCAAGCACAGCGGCATCATCCGGTCTCATATGCTGTGCCATAAGTCCGGTGATCATTCCTGCAAGCACATCTCCCGATCCGGCCTTTGCCATTGCCGCATTACCGGTGGTATTGATTATAAGTCTTCCCTCTGGCGCTTTCACAAGTGTCCTGCTGTCTTTCAGTACACAGACAGCATGGACTTTTTCTGTATATTTCCTTAATAGCTCTCTTCTGTTGTCTTTTAATTCCTGTACGCTGTATCCGGTCAGTCTGGACATTTCTTTCATATGTGGAGTAAGTACATATCCGGAAGGATTCATCCGAATCTGTTCGATCCCCCACTCATCGGTCTTTGCCAGAAGGTTCAGTCCGTCCGCATCAATAACAGCCGGGTTTTTATTATTCTCAAGCACCTTTTTCAGTAATTCCTCCGAATGCGGTCCCATACCGAGTCCGCATCCAACACAGAGCACATCCGCCCATTCCAGCAAATCCGGAAGTTCTTCAAATGATTCTGTCTCATCCAGAGAATAGGTCGTCATTACCGCCTCCGGTAAAAGTTCCTGTAAGATTGCCCGGTTACTTTCCTCCGTATAAATCCGGACAAGACCTGCTCCCGAAAGATATGCTGCCCTGGCACTTAAATATGCTGCACCGGACATTCCTTTGCTTCCGGTAATCATCAGAACCTTTCCATAAGTCCCTTTATTAGAATCCGGTTTCCTTTGCGGAAGCATTGCCGGCACATCGGATTTTTCAAGTGCCATGCAGATTTCTTCTTCCGCAAAAAACTCCGGTCTGGTAATTCCGATCGGCGCTGTAACAAGCTTTCCTGTATACTCACATCCCGGATATAGGATCTGTCCCATCTTCTGAAACGCAAAGGTCACTGTAAGATCTGCTTTAAATGCCGTTCCAAGCACTTTTCCATCATCCGAACGGATCCCTGAAGGAGTGTCGACTGCCACCTTACAGGCAGTCATCCGATTCATCTGATCAATCACCTCTGCGTATCTGCCTTTTATTTCACGGGATAGGCCAATACCGAATACGGCATCTATAATAACACTATATTCTTTCTGTGGCAAACTGTTTCCTACAGATATTCCCAGATTTTCCAGAATTTTCATCTGGATTTTTGTTTCTTCACTACGATGGTCATAATTTCCGACCAATACTACATCTGGATGATTTCCTTCTTCTACGAGCATCCTTGCAATTGCGAATCCGTCACCACCGTTATTGCCACTTCCACACACGACCAGTGCTTTCGACAAATCTATGTCTTCTGCTTTCATCGCAGCCACACACTGAAGTGCCGCCCGTTCCATCAGGACAAGGGACGGGACCTGCATCTTCTGTATCATTCTCTGATCCGATCTTCTCATCTGATCTGCTGTCAGTATTTCTTTCATATCCGGTCTCCCATACATTTAATTTTCAAAAAGGTGCAGGAAAAAACTTTCCTGCACCTCTGCCTTCTGGTCTGCTTTGCCTACTTTCCTTCATGTTCTTCATTGTATCTGGTGATATTATAAGATAATCTCATCAGACTTTCAGACAAATGAACATTCTCCACAATAATATTATCCGGCAGATTCAGATCTGTATGCGCAAAATTCCAGATAGCCTTAACTCCATTATCTACCAGGAGATTGGCAACCTCTACTGCTTTTGTCTTCGGAATCGTAAGAACCCCGATCTCAATATCGTTTTCTTTCACAAAATCCTTCAATTCATCCATCATACGGATCTCAACTCCACGGATCGTCAATCCGGCAAGCCTTGGGTTTACGTCAAACAGCCCTTTTAAAACAAATCCCCGATTTTCAAATGCTGCATAGTTCGCCAGTGCCTGTCCAAGATTTCCTGCTCCAATGATAACGAATTTATGTTTCTCGTTCAGTCCAAGGATCTTACCTATCTCTGTATAAAGATACTTTACATTATAGCCATATCCCTGCTGTCCAAATCCACCAAAATTATTCAGATCCTGACGGATCTGTGAAGCAGTTACTTTCATTCTTTTACTTAATTCATTGGATGATATCCGTTCGACTCCGCTCTCCAGTAGTTCCCCTAAATAACGATAATACCGCGGAAGCCTCCTTATTACTGCCTGAGATATTTCTCTTGATGCCACTTTCACTTCCACCTTCCTATTTTCTGACTCATTATTTTTAATTATATAAGAATCCAGTGAAAAAGTCAAATTTTATAGTTGTTTTTTGTCGTATTTCAGCTATAATTATGTTACTGTGAGCAGTAACATAATTGCCACTTTAACAGGAGGATATAAAAATGATACTGGCATGTCATAATCTGTCAAAAAGTTTTGGGGATCAGGTCATCGTAAAAGACGGATCCTTTCATATAGAAAACCATGAAAAAGCCGCCCTTGTAGGTCTTAACGGAGCCGGCAAATCCACGATCCTCAAGATGATCGTAGGACAGCTTTCTCCCGATGCAGGGACGGTTGTTCTTACTAAAGGCAAAACTCTCGGCTACCTTGCACAGCATCAGGAGATGGAAAGCGGCAATACTATTTACGAAGAAGTCCGCACGGCAAAAGCTGAAGTTATTGAGATGGAAAAGCAGATCCGTACGATCGAAATGGAACTTCCGTCTCTTTCCGGAGATGCTCTTGAAGCACGTCTTGCCACTTATCAGAGACTGACTTCTGCGTTTGAACACGCAGACGGTTACGCTTATAAAAGTGAGCTTACCGGCGTTCTAAAAGGTCTCGGATTTACAGAAGAAGAATTTACTAAACCCGTAGATTCTTTATCCGGTGGTCAGAAGACCCGTGTATCTCTTGGCAAACTCCTTCTTACCAAGCCTGACGTCCTGCTTCTGGATGAACCAACAAACCACCTGGATATGAACTCCATCGCATGGCTGGAAACCTATCTTCTGAATTATCCGGGTGCTGTTCTTATCGTATCCCACGACCGCTATTTCCTGAACCGTGTGGTTACAAAGGTGATTGAAGTCGAGCAGGGACAGCTTCATACTTATATGGGCAATTATTCTGATTTTGCTGTCAAAAAAGAACAGCTCAGAGAAGCCAGATTAAAAGAATACTTGAATCAGCAGCGTGAGATCAAACATCAAGAAGCCGTGATCGAAAAGTTCCGTTCATTTAACCGTGAGAAATCCATCAAGCGTGCCGAAAGTCGGGAAAAAATGTTGGACAAGATGACACTTGTAGACAAACCGATGGAGATCAACACCGACATCCATCTGAAGCTGGAGCCTTCCCGTGTCAGTGGCAATGATGTCCTTTCTGTCAAAGGATTAAGCAAAGCCTTTCCGCCACAGACACTTTTCACCGATATCAGTTTCGAGATCAAGCGTGGGGAACATATAGCCATCATTGGCGACAACGGAACCGGAAAAACTACGCTTCTCAAGATTCTGAACAATGTGATCCCGGCAGACAGCGGTTCCTTTACACTGGGTGCCAATGTGGAGATTGGTTACTACGATCAGGAACACCACGTCCTTCATATGGATAAGACGATCTTTGAAGAAATTTCCGATGATTATCCGACACTTACCAACACACAGATCCGGAACATGCTTGCGGCTTTTCTTTTTACCGGAGATGATGTTTTCAAGCTGATCGGTGATTTAAGTGGTGGTGAAAGGGGACGTGTATCTCTGGCAAAGCTGATGCTCTCCAATGCAAATTTTCTGATCCTCGATGAGCCGACCAATCATCTGGACATCACTTCCAAAGAAATTCTTGAGCGGGCTCTGAACGATTATACCGGTACGATACTTTATGTATCCCACGACCGTTATTTCATCAACCAGACTGCCACCCGTATTCTGGAACTGACCGGCAATACCTTTGTAAATTATATCGGCAATTATGATTATTATCTGGAGAAAAAAGATCTTCTGACCCCGGCTGTTTCCACAACTGCTTCCGAAGACGCACCGGCGCAGGTTTCCGAATCCAAACTAAGCTGGCAGGAGCAGAAAGAAGAACAGGCACGTCTCCGTAAAAGGCAGAACGACCTGAAGAAAACAGAAGAACGTATCGGTGTTCTGGAAACACGTAATGGCAAAATCGATGAACTGATGATGCAGGAAGAAGTCTATACGAATTCTGTTAAATGCCAGGAACTGGCAAAAGAAAAAGCAGCAAACGAAGCAGAACTCGAAGAACTCTATGGAAAATGGGAAGAACTGGCTGAATAAGCCAGTTCTTCCCATTTTCCTGTCAGAGATACGCCCTTCATGCATTCCCTGCTCTTTTTATAATCTTTCTGCAATCGCTTTAATAAACCCTTCACTGTTCAGTACATGTACCTCCGGAAGAGTTGTGATCATTGCCAGATCCTTTGTCATATAACCCTCTTCAATCGTATCAATCGTTGCTTTTTCCAAACGGTCTGCAAAATCCATCAGTTCCTGGTTTCCATCCAGTTCTCCTCTCTTGCGCAAAGCTCCTGTCCATGCAAAAATTGTTGCAACAGAGTTTGTTGAAGTCTCTTCCCCTTTCAGGTGTTTATAATAATGACGCTGTACTGTTCCATGTGCAGCTTCATATTCATAAAAGCCTTCCGGTGATACCAGTACAGATGTCATCATGGCAAGAGAACCAAATGCTGAGGAAACCATATCACTCATCACATCCCCGTCATAATTCTTACATGCCCAGATATAACCACCCTCTGACTTCATTACACGGGCTACCGCATCATCGATCAGTGTGTAGAAATATTCAATTCCCGCTTCATCAAAAAGGTTCTTATACTCCGCATCAAAGATCTCCTGGAAGATATCTTTGAAAGTATGGTCATATTTTTTGGAAATGGTATCTTTTGTTGCAAACCAAAGATCCTGCTTTGTATCCAGTGCATAACTAAAACAGCTTCTTGCAAAACTTTCAATCGATGCATTGATATTGTGCATTCCCTGGATAATACCTGCTCCATCGAAATTATGGATCAGCTCTCTTGTCTCTGTTCCGTCAGGTGCCGTGTAGACCAGCTCTGCCTTTCCAGGTCCCGGAATCTTCATCTCGGTTCCTTTATATACATCCCCATAAGCATGACGGGCAATCGTGATCGGCTTCTTCCAGTTCTTTACACATGGTTCAATTCCTTTTACCACGATCGGAGCACGAAATACCGTTCCATCCAGAATCGCACGGATTGTTCCGTTCGGACTCTTCCACATCTCTTTGAGTTCATATTCTTTTACTCTTGCCGCATTCGGTGTAATGGTCGCACATTTGACTGCTACTTTGTACTTCTTTGTTGCATTAGCCGAATCAACTGTAACTTGGTCATCTGTCTCATTGCGGTGTTCCAATCCAAGATCATAATAATCTGTCTTAAGATCGATATACGGCAGAAGAAGATCATCTTTTATCATCTTCCAGAGAATTCTGGTCATCTCATCTCCGTCCATCTCAACAATCGGTGTCGTCATCTGAATTTTACTCATAACTTCGTCTCCTTTTTGGCTATTTTTCTTCGATATGCAGGTTCTCCATAACATGCATAATATGGATCGTTGCCAGATTGCCGGCTTTTTCCGCATCCTTCGCCTTGATGGCATTCAAGATCTCGTTATGCTCACCAATCGACTTGATCGCACGCTCTTCTGTCTTAACGGAAGTCCTTCTTGCAAGCTGTACATATTTGTGAAAATCTGAAAGCACATGATCCAGAATCCTGCTCTGTGATGCCTCATACAGAATCTGATGGAATCTTCCATCCAGCTCTGTCAGCTGATCAGAATGTCCTTTATCCATATGATACTCGGATAAAAGAATGATCTCATCCAGTTCTTCCAGCTGCTCCTGTGTAATATGTTCTGTTGCCCAACGGACACATAATCCTTCCAGCATGGAACGAATCATATAAATATCATGTACATCCTTATCGGAAATACCGGTAACATAAGCTCCTTTATTTGGTATGATGTTCACCAGTCCCTCCAGTTCCAGCTGTCTAAGTGCCTCTCTTACCGGTGTACGGCTAACTCCAAGTTCCTTCCCCAATGTTGCTTCCCTGAGTTCGTCATTTTCTTCATACTTACCTTTCAGAATGTCATCTCTGATGGTCTGAAAAACCTGACTTCTCAATGAATACTCTTCCATTTTATCTCTCTCCTGAATTTCGTTAGATTGTAATCCCCTTTTCGTCACAGATTCTCTCAATCTCCCGGATTAGTTCCTGATCTGTGAGTACGGTCACACGGCCGGATTCATATTCCGCGTCAACCCACTTCTTCAATTCTACAACTAAAATGGAATTCTTGTCTACCTGTTTCTCATTTTTCAGGTGATAATATGTATTTATCCAGTGTGCAATACCTGCAAGGCCGGAAGTATTTGACACAGCAACCAGCGGTGGACGGTTCAGAAACTTGCCGGTATCAAACACATTGTAGATTTCTTCGTTCTTTAACAGTCCGTCTGCATGGATCCCCGCACGGGTTACATTGAAATTCTTTCCGACAAACGGGGTACGCGGCGGAATCTGATATCCAATCTCTTTTTCATAATATTCTGCCAGTTCAGTAATCACCGTTGTATCCATACCATCCAGCGTTCCACGAAGCTGCGCATATTCAAAAATCATCGCTTCCAGCGGCGTATTGCCGGTACGTTCACCGATTCCAAACAAGGAACAGTTCACACCACATGCTCCATAAAGCCAGGCCGTTGTTGAATTGTTGACTGCCTTGTAAAAATCATTATGTCCATGGAATTCGATCAGTTCACTCGGTACACCTGCATGTACTCTGAGTCCGTAAATGATACCCGGAATGGAACGAGGAATCACAGCCCCCGGATAGTTGACTCCGTATCCCATTGTATCACAGACACGGATCTTCACCGGAATCTGATATTCTTCCATCAGATGCATCAGTTCCAGACAGAATGGAATGACAAATCCATAAATATCCGATCTGGTAATATCTTCCAGATGACATCTTGGACTGACACCGGTCTCCAGACATTCACGTACAACTGACAGATAATGTTCCATCGCCTCTCGTCTTGTCATCTTCAGTTTATAAAAAATATGATAATCCGAACAGCTTACCAGGATTCCGGTTTCCTTCATTCCCAGATCTTTTACCAGCTCAAAATCCTTTTTATTTGCACGGATCCAGCTTGTGATCTCCGGGAACTTATAACCTCTTTCCATACATTTATATACGGCATCACGGTCTTTCTTGCTGTATAAGAAAAATTCACTCTGACGAATCTTCCCCTGCGAACCTCCAAGCCTGTGCATATAATCGAAAATGGTTACAATCTGATCCGTTGAATAGGGTGCTCTCGACTGCTGTCCATCCCTGAATGTCGTATCCGTGATCCAGATCTCATCCGGCATACTGTGCGGTACAATACGATCATTAAACGCAATCTTCGGAATCTCATCATAATGAAACAGGTTCCGGAACACATTCGGTGTGTCCACGTCTACCAGCGGGTACATATGCTCCTCAAGTTGCAATAAATTTGTATGCTTATCCAGATAAACCTTCCTATTTTCCATAACCGTCACTCCCTGACCTGTATTTTTGTATTATTGTATACAACTATACCTTCGATGTCAACCCCATTTCCCTCATTTCGTGACTTTAGCCCAGTATTTCATTCAATTAAAGTGCTAATTGGTTAAATTTCCATATTTTTCCATCTATATCTCCCGTCTTTAACAAGCACTCAATCACATTTGCAGTCTCTATCCCCTCTCCCTCACTATGAAGCAGTCCTGCCCTTTTCACCAATACCGTTCATTGGCCGGGCGAGAAAAAGAATCTCTTCCAATCCTATTTTGTGCAATGGAGATGAAACTCAAAAATTATAGAAACCTCTGCTGACATAATTTTCGCCTTCGGAGGTTCATCGGAATGGTTTGCACAACCTGGATTGGAAGAGATTCTTTTTCTCGCCCGACCTAACAACCTTATTTTCAAAAAAAGACAGCCTCATCCCTCACCAGGGGATAAGACTGTCCTCTTAAACATTCTAATATAACTTCGCACTGATCAGCTTCGGTCTGAACCCGGCTGCCTCCAATGCCGCAATGATCCGGTTCTTATGATCGGTTCCAAATGCTTCCAGTGTCACACGAAGCTCCACAGCCGCATTCCGGTTAATACTTACAAACTGATTATGTTCCAGTTTGATCACATTTCCCTGCTCTTCTGCAATCGTCTGTGCCACTTTTACCAGTTCACCCGGTTTATCCGGAAGAAGTACCGATACAGAGAAGATACGGTCTCTCTGGATCAGTCCGTGCTGTACAACTGAAGACATGGTAATAACATCCATGTTCCCGCCGCTTAAGATAGATACTACTTTCTTACCTTTCAGATCCAGCTGTTTTAAAGCTGCAACGGAAAGAAGACCGGAGTTTTCTACTACCATTTTATGGTTTTCCACCATATCAAGGAATGCTCCGACCAGTTCATCGTCTTCTACAGTTACGATCTGGTCTACATTTTCCATGACGTATGGGAGGTTCTGTTCCCCGACTTTTTTTACTGCTGTACCATCTGCGATCGTGTTGGCACTTGGAAGTGTTACGGTATGTCCTGCTTCGATTGCAGCAGTCATACTTGCTGCTTCTGCCGGTTCCACACCGATCACTTTGATCTTTGGATTCAGCATTTTCGCAAGTGTAGATACACCTGTGATCAGTCCGCCGCCCCCGATCGGTGCAAGGATATAATCAACGGTCGGGAGTTCCTGGACAATTTCCATTGCAATCGTTCCCTGTCCGGTAGCTACATCCAGATCATCGAACGGATGTACAAAAGTATATCCGTACTCTTCTGCAAGCTCATAGGCCTTTGCACAGGCATCGTCATAGACATCTCCGTGTAAAACAACCTCGGCGCCATAGCTCTTGGTACGGTTTACCTTGATCAACGGAGTGACAGTTGGCATAACAATCGTCGCCTTACATCCAAACGCTTTTGCCGCATATGCCACACCCTGCGCATGGTTTCCTGCTGAAGCTGTGATCAAACCTTTTGCACGATCTTCCTCAGAAAGTGTGCTGATCTTGTAATAAGCTCCTCTTAATTTGTATGCACCTGTGTACTGCATATTTTCCGGTTTCAAATAGACCTTCCCCCCGGTCTGGCTACTGAGATACTCACTGTAGATAAGCTTTGTCGGACGTGTCACACGTTTTACGATCTCGCTTGCTTCTTCAAATTTTTCCAATGTCAGCATATTATTATTCTTCTCCTTCTTCCTTCTTTTCTTCTGTTGTAAATAATGCCTGTACAAATTCGTCGGAATCGAATTTCTGCAGATCATCGATTGTCTCACCGACACCTATATATTTAACAGGAATTCCAAGCTCTGCCTGAATTGCAACTGCAATTCCACCTTTGGCCGTTCCATCCATCTTAGTCAGGATAATTCCTGTAATATCCGCAACATCACTGAATTCCTTTGCCTGTGAAAGTGCATTCTGTCCGGTCGTTGCATCCAGAACGACCAAAGTTTCCCTGTATGCTTCCGGATATTCTCTTTCCAGCACACGGTTAATCTTCTTCAGTTCCTCCATCAGGTTCTTTTTATTGTGAAGTCTTCCGGCTGTATCCACCAGAAGGATATCTGCCTTTCTCGCTTTTGCAGCTGCTACCGCATCATAAACGATGGCTGCCGGATCTGCACCTTCCTGTCCGCCGATCAGATCTGCATCCGAACGATGTGCCCATTCCTTTAATTGATCGCCCGCAGCTGCACGGAAAGTATCTGCTGCAGCAAGCACAACTTTCTTGCCCTGACCTCTCATCTTACCGGCAAGTTTTCCGATAGTAGTCGTCTTTCCGACTCCATTTACTCCGATCACCAGAACAACAGAAGTCTGGTTTTCAAATTCATAAGCTGTCTCGCCTACATCCATCTGCTCTTTGATACTGTCGATCAGGAGCTGTCTGCACTCAATCGGCTCTTTGATATGCTGTTCTTTTACTTTTTTACGAAGATCATCAAGAATCGCGTAAGTTGCTTTTACCCCCAGATCTCCCATGATCAGAACCTCTTCCAGTTCCTCATAAAAGTCCTCATCTATCTTTGAAAATCCATGAAAAATACTGTCCATTCCAGACACGATATTATCGCGCGTCTTGTTAAGTCCTGCTACCAGACGTTTAAAAAATCCCAATTTTTCTTCTGCCATCATATCCTCCTATCCACTACTTTGTAAGCTCATCTTCCAAAAGATCCACAGATACCAGCGTTGATACCCCTTTTTCCTGCATAGTGATCCCATACAGCCGGTCTGCCGCTGTCATCGTACCGCGACGGTGTGTAATGACGATAAACTGTGTATTTTTCGTCAGCTTGTGCAAATACTGTGCAAATCGCGTGACATTAGAATCATCCAGTGCCGCCTCGATTTCATCCAGCAGACAAAACGGGGAAGGTTTCAGATTCTGGATTGCAAACAGCAGCGAAATCGCCGTCAACGCCTTTTCTCCACCGGAAAGCTGCATCATATTCTGAAGTTTTTTACCCGGCGGCTGCGCAATGATCCGGATTCCGGCTTCCAGCACATCCTCATCATCCATCAGTTCCAGAGTTCCTTTTCCACCACCGAATAGTTGTTTAAACACCTGATTAAACTCCTGGCTGATCTTCGCAAACTGCTCAGTAAACTGCTTGCGCATCGCCTCGTCCAGCTCTTCAATGATCTTCTTGAGCGTTGCTTCTGCCTCTACCAGATCATCATGCTGCGTTTTCATAAATTCATACCGCTCGGAAAGATTTTTAAAATCTTCGATCGCATTGACGTTCACCGATCCGAGTTTCCGGATCTCCGTCTTTAATTCCTGGATCCGCCTTCGCATCTCGGCAGGATCTGTCAGACTCTCATCCCGGATTTCCAGTGCATGATTATACGTCAGTTCGTACTCTTCCCACATATAATTGATCTGCTTTTCCAAAGCTTCCTCGTAGCCTTCTTTCTTGCTGGTAAGCCGGAAGGATTCTTTATCAAGCTCTGCCATATGGGCTGCAAGATCTTCTCGCTTTTTCAGGAATGCCTTATGTTTCTGATTCAGTTCTTCCCGCTTTTTCTGCGATTCTTCGATCTCTTTGTTGATTTCCTCAAATAATTCCTTTGAATTCTCTATCGTCTGCCGGATCTCGGTAATCTGTGCTTCCTTTTGCTCTATTTCGCCGTGATTCTCTCCTTTGCTTGCATTTAAAGTGGCAAGCTCTTCCTGGAATTTTCCCATCTCTTCCCGGATACGGACAAAATTCTCCTCGATAAAATCTTTTTTCTGCTCCAATGCAGCAAAACTGAGGTGAATATTTTCATTTTTGCGCACTTCTGCCGCTTCTGCCTCACGCTCTTTTTCCAGCCACTTCTGTGAGCTTTCCATCTGGCGTGTCAGCTCGTCCTCCAGTTGCTGGCTGGTCTCCAGTTCCATTTTGATCGATTCTTCGTTTTCCTCGATCTCATGAACCTGTTCTTCCAGTTTCTTGCGCTCCGCATAAATTCCTTCTGAATTTTCTCTGGTCGCATTTTGACGGCTTTTTACCTGGTCCAGATTCATCTTCGCAGTATTTTGAACCACATAGTCATTCTGCAATTCCTGCTGGATCTCTTCCACCTTTGCATACAGCGCCGTCCGCTTCTCCTTTGCGGCCACAACTTCTGCTTCCGATTTCTGGAGTTCTGTTTTCAGACGCGCAACCGTCTTTTCCAGTTCTTCAATCTCACGTCTTCTGCTGAGCAGATTACTGGAATTCTTAAATGCTCCACCACTCATTGCTCCGCCAGGATTGATCAGATCTCCTTCCAGCGTAACGATACGCAGAGACTGACGATACTTTCTTGCCAGACGGATCCCAGTATCAATGTTGTCTGCCACAAGAGTTCTTCCAAGAAGATGCTCTGCAAGAGATGTAAATTTATCTTCTACCGTTACCAGCTTGTCCGCCGTGCCGATCACACCCGGCTCGTGAAGGGCTTCTGCCCTGGCAAATCCCTGTCCCCCATGAATCGCTGTCAATGGAAGGAAAGTTGCACGGCCATACCGGTTCTGCTTCAGATAACCAATCATTTTTTTTGCAGTCTCTTCGTCTACAGTAACAATATTCTGGATGCTGCCTCCAAGTGCGATCTCCACCGCAGTCTCATATTTTTTATCTACTTTGATCAGATCAGCCACAACCCCCAGGATTTTCGGCTCACGACTTTTCTGCTCCATCACACGACGGATACTGTTCCCATAACCATCGTAACGCTCCGTAAGGTTTCTCAGAGACTCCAGACGAGAGTACTCCCTGTGATAAGCATTCTGCCTGTTTCGCAGGTTCTCATTTGCCTGTCCGATCTCTTTTTGCAGTCCGGCAATCTCTGTTTCATAGTTTTTGATCTGTTCTACAGAATCCGTGATCTTCCCTGATACTGCCTTCAGTTCTTCCGTATACTGCGCGGCAAGTTCCTGTTGCCTCTGTACATCACTCTCCGCTTCTACCAAACGTTTGTAAAGCAGTGCCCGGCGTACCTTGATCTGTTCAAGCGTCGTTTCATAATGCTGCAGCTTTGCCTTCGTGGATGCACGGTTATTCAGAAGCTCACGGATATCGTTCTGATTCTTTTCAATCTCCACTGTCATCTCTGCAATCCGGCTCTGCAGGGCAGTCAGCTCCTCTCCTGCCTGCTTTTGTCTCTCAGATGCTGCTGCAAGATGTCTGTCGATCTCTGCTTTTTCTTCTTCCAGTTCGGATTTCTGCCTTTCACGGTTTGCAAGCTCTGCCTGAATATCGTTTGCGCGTTTTTCATAGTGTTCATCATTCATACGGACACTGTTGATCTGCTCTTTTAAAAGCTCGATCTGGTTTTCCAACTGCTGCTTCAGAAGTGTTGTCTCATTTCTCTGGCTTTTTGCATGCTCGATTCCGGCGTCGATCTCATCTACTTCCTGCTCGATCTTCTCATACTGTGCCTTCATATCTTCATGCTTTTTGCCGGCTTCAGTGAGTTCATCCTGCGCAATCTTCAGCTTCTCATCGTTTTCCCGGATCTGCCCCTTCAGACGTTTCATCTCCACCAGGAACATATTGATGTCATAATGCTTCAGTTCTTCTCTCTTTTTCAGATATTCCTTCGCTGTCTCCGACTGTTTCTGAAGTGGACCAAACTGCTTTTCCAACTCTCCCAAAATATCATTAACACGGACCAGATTGCTCTGCTCTTCTTCCAGTTTGCGAAGAGATAACGCCTTGCGGCGCTTAAATTTGACAATCCCGGCCGCCTCATCAAAAAGCTCTCGTCTCTCTTCCGGCTTACCGCTCAGGATCTTGTCAATCTGTCCCTGTCCGATGATCGAATATCCTTCTTTTCCGATACCTGTATCATAAAACATCTCATTGATATCTTTGAGCCTGCAGACACTGCCGTTGATCAGGTATTCACTTTCCCCCGAACGGTACAACTTTCTTGTGACTTTAACCTCTTCAAACTCCACCGGGAGTTTGTGATCTGAATTATCCAGTGTAATCGCAACCGATGCGTAGCTGAGGGGTTTCCGGTTTTCCGTACCGGAAAAAATAACATCCTGCATCGTACCTCCACGGAGCTGCTTCACCTTCTGCTCTCCGAGTACCCAGCGGACGGCATCCGCCACGTTACTTTTCCCACTTCCGTTCGGTCCGACGATTCCGGTGATCCCGTTATGAAATTCAAAGACAATCTTATTTGCAAAAGACTTGAATCCCTGTACTTCAATACTTTTTAAATACATGCCTCACCTACTGTACCTTTCCTTCTTTCAGCTTCAGGATTGCCTGATAAGCCGCTTCCTGTTCGGCAGCCTTTTTGGTCCTTCCGATACCACATCCAAAGGCTTCTCCGCCGATCACAACCTCTACACGGAAGGATTTATTGTGGTCCGGTCCCTCTTCTCCTACCAGCTGGTAGACAATTCCTTTTTCCTGACCGCCCTGTACCATTTCCTGCAGGATAGTCTTGCTATCATAAAAGAGCCGTTTCCCTTCCAGGTCGTTTAAAATATATTTTAAAATAAACTCTTTCGCATTAGCAAAACCACCATCCAGATAAATCGCACCAATCAGTGCTTCCAATGCATCCGAGGTAATAGACTCTCTGAATCTTCCACCGGTCGCGTCCTCACCTTTCCCAAGCAGCAGATAACTTCCAAGTTCCAGATCCCGCGCACAAAATGCAAGTGCCTTCTCGCATACCATGCTTGCTCTTAACTTAGTCAGTTCTCCTTCCGGCATTGTCTGGTTCTCGAAAAAAAGATATTCGCTTGAAATCAGTTCCAGAACAGCATCTCCAAGGAATTCCAGACGTTCATTACAGTCTGCCTTCTTCATATGCTTTTCATTCACATAAGAGCTGTGCGTCACAGCATGTCTGAGCAAATGGCTGTCCTTGAAATTGTAGCCGATTTTTTCTTCCAGTTCCTTTACATTTCTGCTCATGATTGCTCCTCCAATTTTAAAAAAGGACACACCCCAAAAATGGGGATGTCCCCTGTAATCATTTTTTCTAGTTAACAGCGTTCTTGATCTGTTCTACAGCATCACCTACTGTTGCGATCTTTTCTGCATCTTCATTTTCAATTTCGATATCAAATGCATCTTCAATTCCCATAATAATCTGGAAAATATCAAGCGAATCAGCTCCCAGATCATCTACAAATGTAGTGTCCATCGTAATTTCATCCGGGTTACATCCCATCACATCAACAATAATGTCTTTCAGTTTTTCAAATTCCATAATTCTTAATCCTTTCTGAGCTTATTCCTGTGCGGATTTTTCTTCCGCCTGAATACATTCTTTGATCTTTTCATTGATTCCTTCTTCTTTGAAGGTTACGCACTGCAAAATTGAATTGCAGACTTCTTTTGCCTTGGAACTGCCGTGTGTCTTTACTACCAGACCGGTGAGTCCAAGCAGTGGTGCTCCACCGTACTCACTTGCGTCAAAATCCTTCATAGTCTTTTTCAGCACCGGCTTAACCAGAAGTCCACCGATCATGCCGCGGAGATTCTGCTTCATACCACCTTTGATCTTGCTTACAAGAACCGATGCTACTCCTTCATAGAGTTTCAGGATCACGTTGCCGGTAAATGCTTCACAGACGATAACATCTGCCTGTCCGTGAGGGATTTCTCTCGCTTCGATGCTTCCGATAAAGTTAATATCCTTACATTCTTTCAGCATAGGAAAAGTCTCCTTGACCAGGGCATTACCCTTTTCTTCCTCAGCTCCGATATTGACGATCGCAACCTTCGGATTCTTGACTCCCATAATATGTTCCATATAGATCGAACCCATCTTGGCAAACTGCACCAGATGTGAAGGTCTTGCATCTACATTCGCCCCACAGTCGATCAAAATGGAGAATCCTTTTTCTGTCGGGATCAGCGGTGCAAGCGGTGGTCTTTCCACCCCTTTGATACGTCCAACCAGAAGCTGTCCCCCGGCAAGAACCGCACCGGAACTTCCTGCTGAAACAAAAGCGTCAGCTTCTTTATCCTTCACCATCTTAAGACCTACCACAATGGATGAGTCTTTCTTTCTGCGGATCGCCATAACCGGCGGTTCTGCTGTCTCAATTACTTCCGATGTATGAACAACCGAAATCTGTTCTTTATTATATGTGTACCCGGAAAGTTCCTGATTGATGACATCTTCTTTTCCGACCAGGATCACATGGATCGCATCTGACTTCCCGACCGCCTCGACCGCACCTTTGATGATCTCATGCGGTGCGTTGTCTCCGCCCATTGCATCGACAACAACTTTTGTTATTTCTTTCATACTGTTACCTCCCAGCATTACTAAACCAATTCTACTAGACATGACCGTAAAAATCAATAATATTTAGCAGATTTAGGAAAATTAGGAAAAAGAAAAGGAGTTAAGCAATACGCCTAACTCCTGTACTATAGCCTTTTTTAATTAGTTTTCTACAGTAACGATTTCTCTCTTGTTGTAAGATCCACAAGCTTTGCAAACTCTGTGTGGCATCATAAGTTCTCCACATTTGCTGCATTTCACCAGATTCGGTGCGCTCATTTTCCAGTTTGCTCTTCTCTTGTCTCTTCTTGCTTTAGAAGATTTATTCTTTGGACAAATTGACATAGGTTACACCTCCTTAAAATTCTTGTAAAGATCGCGGATAACTGACATTCTAGGGTCAAGACTGGTGTCTTCGCAGTCGCAGCTTCCCTCATTCAAGTTCTGACCACATACACTGCAAATCCCTTTACAGTCTTCGCTACATAGAACTTTCATCGGCCACCCTACTAAAATCTCGTTATAGAGCAACTGCTCCACATCAAGATGATATCCGTCAATGTAATTCGCTTCATCGGATTCGCCATCATCTTCTCCGTCTGCCAGAGCTGTATTCACCTGCTTTTCAAAGGAAAGCGTGAAATCTGTCGGTACATCTGTAAGACATCTGTCACACGGAATGATTACCGTAAGACTTGTCTCACAACTGATATGAAGTTTTTTTTCGCCGGCATACTCGACATGAATATGCACAGGCTGTGTCCGGCTTACCGGAAATCTGCTTCCGTTCACCTTCACTTCTTTCATCTCAGTGCCGACCACTTCGTCAATGGACTTATGCGGTTCAGATAAGACTTCGGACAGGTCAATTAACATAATTCTTTCTCCTGTTCACACCTAAACTATTATACCATGTAAATTCTTTTTGTCAAGGATGATTTACAGATTTTAAGGTTTTTTCTAATTTCTTCTGTTATACAAGTGCAACTGTCTCTCTTGCAATTGCAAGTTCTTCGTTTGTCGGAACTACAAGAACTTTCACTTTGGAATCTGGTGTAGAGATTACGATCTCTTCTCCACGTTTTCCATTTGCTTCTTCATCGATTGTAATTCCAAGATATCCAAGATAGCTGCAGACTTTTGTTCTTACAAGTGCACAGTTCTCACCGATACCTGCTGTAAATACGATATTATCAACACCGTTCATTGCTGCTGTGTAAGCACCAACATATTTTGCTACTCTGTATGCAAATACGTTGATTGCAAGTTCTGCACGCTTGTTGCCTGATTCTGCTGCTTCCTCAAGATCGCGGAAGTCGCTGGATACACCGGATACACCTTCCACACCTGATTTCTTGTTCAGGACATTCATGATTCCTGCAATGTCAAGGTTTTCTTTCTTAGCAATGAATTCCATGATCGCCGGATCAATATCTCCGGAACGTGTTCCCATCACAAGGCCTTCCAGCGGAGTAAGTCCCATAGAGGTATCTACTGATTCTCCGTTAAGCACTGCTGAAACAGATGCTCCATTACCAAGATGGCATACGATCGTCTTTGTTGCGTTGTATGGTTTTCCAACAATCTCAGCTACTCTCTTAGATACGAAGCTGTGGCTTGTTCCGTGGAATCCGTAACGTCTTACTTTGTATTTTTCATAATATTCGTATGGAAGTCCATACATATAAGCTTTCTCAGGCATTGTCTGATGAAAAGCAGTATCAAATACAACAACCTGTGGTGTGCTCGGCATCAGACTTTCACAAGCTTCGATTCCGATTAAGTTTGCCGGGTTGTGAAGTGGTGCAAGGTCATTGCACTCTGCAATCGCAGCTTTTACTTCCGGTGTTACAACTACAGATTTTGCAAACTTTTCTCCGCCGTGAACAACACGATGTCCGACTGCTCCGATTTCGTCAAGGCTCTTAACAACACCTGTATCTGCATCTGTCAGCGCGTCAATTACGAACTGGATTGCTTCTGTATGTGTAGGCATAGCCTTTTCAGATACATTCTTCTCTCCACCTGCCGGCTGATAGGTAAGTCTTCCGTCAATACCGATTCTTTCGCAAAGACCTTTTGCGAGAACCGCCTCCGATTCTGAGTTGATGAGCTGGAACTTCAGTGATGAACTTCCGCAATTGATTACTAATACATTCATTGATGTTTCTCCCTTCTGGTACTAGAATTTTCTTTATTAGAACTCACACTCTATTCTTAATTATACTCCTTGCACACATTGTATACAAGCAATGTTATTTTTTTCACGTAATATTTTCCAGTACAATGTTTTTTGCACAAAAACTCTTTTTATAGTATAATCTTTTCACAAACAACACAAAGGAGATTTTAGTTAAAAGTATGAAAATCGTCGGTATCATCGCAGAATATAATCCGTTCCACAACGGGCATCAGTATCATATAGACCAGGCACTTCAAAAAACGGGGGCAGATGCGGCAGTTGTCCTTATGAGTGGTGACTTCGTCCAGCGTGGCGCCCCTGCTATCGCACCAAAGCATTTGCGGGCAAAAGCTGCCCTTCTTGGCGGTGCATCACTCATTCTGGAGCTCCCGGTCCTTTTTTCCTGTGGCAGTGCAGAGTTGTTTGCAAGAGGTGCTGTTTCTATTTTTAACAGTCTTGGCTGTATTTCCTATCTCTGCTTTGGCAGTGAGTGTGGCGATATCAAAAAACTCAATCGGCTTGCCCGGATTCTTTCCGAAGAGCCAGAAGTCTACCGGCAGCTCCTGCAGGATGAGCTGCGAAAAGGCCGACCGTTTCCGCAGGCACGCCAGACTGCCCTAAGTGTCTATACAAAGGATCCGTCCCTTGCCGAAATCCTGTCCTCACCAAACAATACTCTTGGGATTGAATACTTAAAAGCGCTCCGGTATTTCAAAAGTCCGATCCAGCCTTTCGCGATTCCCCGTGAGGGATCCGGCTACAACGATACTGACCTCTGCGAAACCTTCAGTTCCGCAACTGCGATCCGCAACCGAATTCTGAATCCATCTTTACCAGAAGATGCTTTTTCATCCGTCGCAGGACAACTTCCGCCCGCTTCTTCAGATCTGCTGCAAAAGAATTACCAGTCCTCACTTCCGGTTACCCAGGATGATTTTTCGCTCCTGCTAAAGTATCGACTGCTCTGTGAGAGTGCTTCCTCTCTGACCGATTACCTTGATGTCAGCAAAGACCTCGCCAACCGGATCATCAATCAGAGAAATAATTTTGCTACCTGGAGTTCCTTCTGCGATCTTCTGAAAACCAGAGAGCTTACCTACACCCGGATCAGCCGCGCCCTGCTGCACATCCTGCTCGGCATAGAAAAGGACACCTTCCGACATGAGCCTCCTTTCTGTTTTGTAGAAGATTCCGGCAACATTTCCGGCAAAGCAAAAAAAGAGCGATCATCCACATCCGCCCTTTATGCCCGCGTACTCGGTTTTCAAAAAAAAGATACTCAAATTCTTAAAGAGATCAAAGAGTATGCCACCATCCCTCTGATCGCAAAGCTCGCAGATGCCAGAGATCTCACATCCGCCACCCAGGTTCTCCTGAACCTGGACATTTTCGCATCAGACCTGTATGAATCCATAATTACCGAGAAATTTAACACACCTTTTACAAATGAATACCAGAAGCAGTTGCAAATTATTTAACCCTTCCCCTTTGTCAAAAAAGAGACTTTTTGCACACCACTACTACGCATGTTTGTGCAAAAAGTCTCTTTCTCATTTAGTTCACATGAAGAATTTTGGTAAGAGTCACCGCCCTGGCTCCAGGTCCGATATGGCATGCCACACTCAACGACAGTGGATCCATCCGGATTTCAAACTCCGGAAATGCTTCATGAAGCTCATCCAGCCATTCCTGTGCCTCCTTGCGGTCTCCTGTGTAAGCCGCATCCAGATACAGATCTTTTTTCCCATCACAATCTCCGAATTCTGAAGTACGAATCTCATTAATTGTCTTGATCATCGTCTTCTTTGCACTCTTCCATCCTCTTGACTTCGCAAACGCATCCAGCTTTTCTCCTTTAACACGGAGAACTGGCTTCAGGTTCAGAACCGTTCCAATCGCTGCAGCTGCCGGTGTAAGTCTGCCGCCTTTCTTCAGGTATTTTAAAGTATCTACTGTAATATAGATATCACTGTCCCACTGGATCGCTTCTAACAGTTCTTTAATTTCTGCCGCGCTCTTTCCAGCATCTGCAAGCTTTTTCGCCTCTTCCACCGATCTTCGCTGCGTAACAGAAATCCGGTGATTATTTACGACCTGTACTTTTCCATCATAGTCCTGGGAAAGCATGATTGCAGTCTCACATGAACTGCTAAGACCGGCTGACATCGGAATATGCACAACCTCATCATATTCCTCCAGCGCCTTGTCCCACATATCCATTACATCTCCGGGAGCCGGTTGGGAAGTCTTAATATCTGCATCTCCTGCCAGTTTTTCATAAAACTCCTCCTGCGTGAGTGTGATATCCTCGTAAAACAACTCCTCATTGATATAGAATGGCATCGGAAGTACGTAAATTCCCATCTTCTTTCCTTCTGCCTGTGTAATTCCACTGTTACTATCTGTTACAATCGCAACTTTCCCCATGCTCTCTTTACCTCTTTCTAATTTTTAAAACTATGTATCGGTGCAGGAATTCTTCCCTTTCGATTCACAAATGCACTGCAGTCAAATTCATTGACCGGCATGATCGGCGCATATCCCAAAAGGCCACCAAACTCTGCCATATCTCCAACATCCTTTCCAACTACAGGTATCACACGAACCGCCGTTGTCTTCTGATTGACCATTCCGATCGCCATCTCATCCGCAATGATCCCGGAAATCGTAGTAGCTTTCGTCTTACCCGGAATAGCGATCATATCAAGTCCTACCGAGCAGACACAAGTCATCGCCTCCAGCTTTTCTATACAAAGAGATCCGGCATTGACTGCATCGATCATTCCTTTATCCTCACTGACCGGAATAAAAGCTCCGCTTAAACCTCCTACATAGGAAGACGCCATAACGCCACCTTTTTTCACCTGATCGTTCAGCATAGCAAGTGCTGCTGTTGTTCCTGGTGCGCCAACTCTCTCAAGTCCGATTTCTTCCAGAATCTCCGCTACTGAATCGCCAACAGCCGGTGTCGGTGCAAGTGACAGGTCAATGATTCCGAACGGAATACCAAGCCTTTTGGAAGCTTCTCCGGCTACAAGCTGGCCAACCCTTGTCACCTTAAATGCGGTCTTCTTGATCGTATCACAAAGTTCCTGAAAGCCCTCGCCACGACATTTTTCAATCGCTCTTTTTACAACACCAGGTCCGCTGACACCGACATTGATCACGGCATCTCCTTCGGTAACACCTAAAAAAGCCCCTGCCATAAACGGGTTATCATCCGGTGCATTACATAAAACTACAAATTTTGCACAGCCAATCGAATCCTTGTCCTTTGTCGCCTCTGCTGTCTCTTTTACAATCTCGCCGCAAAGACGGACTGCATCCATATCAATACCAGTCTTTGTCGAACCTACATTGACCGAACTGCACACACGCTCTGTCTTTGCCATTGCCATCGGAATGGAACGGATCAGGAGTTCATCGCTCTTTGTCATTCCCTTGGATACGATTGCAGAGTATCCTCCGATAAAGTTTACACCGACTTCCTTTGCTGCTTTATCCAGTGTCTCTGCGATCGTCACAAAATCCTCTGTTTTTTTGCAGGCTGAACCGCCAACAAGTGCAACCGGTGTAATGGAAATCCGCTTATTAACGATCGGAATTCCAAATTCACTTTCGATCTTCTCTCCTGTCGATACAAGATCCTTTGCAAGTGTTGTGATTTTTTTATATATCTTTTCATTCAGTCTGTCCAGATCTGAGTCAATACAGTCCATCAGACTGATACCCAATGTGATTGTTCTTACATCCAGATTTTCTTCTTCGATCATCTGGTTTGTTTCTACTACTTCGTAAAAATTAATCATAGCGGTTCTCCTTACACTCTGTGCATTTTTTCAAAAATCTCTTCTCTCTGACAATGAATATTGACACCGATCTGTAAGCCGATATCACGAAGTTCTACCGCTACGATATCCAGTTCTTTTTTTGAATTTTCCACATCTGCAACCGCCATCATATTAAAATACCCATCCACGATCGCCTGGGAAATATTTAAAATATTGATATTGGTCTCTGCCAGGTATGTACATACTTTCGCAATAATTCCGACCGAATCTTTACCGACTACTGTAATAATGCATTTCTTCATTCTGCCTGTCCTCCTGAATCTAATTCTGCATACTTTCTTTTTCTAAACCTCGATCACTGCAGACACCTGATCCCTTTTTGCAACTGCGATCGGTATATCATCCCCCTTATACGGGTTCTGCCCCAAAGTGACCTCCAGCTTGACAGTCTCATATGCAAGTTCTTCGTAATTATTCTCCTTGCTCAAATGCCCCAGCAATACACTCCGCAAGTTATTGTGTAGTATATCACAAAGAAGCCGTCCTGACAATTCATTTGATAAATGTCCTCTGTCCCCAAGAACTCTCTGCTTCAGGTAGTACGGATAAGGACCGACTTCCAGCATATGTATATCATGGTTAGATTCCAACAGGACCGCGTTTAAATCCTTCAGGTTCTCTACCGTATATTCATCATATTTTCCAAGATCCGTTGCTACCGCGATCTTCTTTCCATCCTGCTCAAAGCGGTAGCCGCTCGGTTCATTTGCATCATGGGAAATAGCAAATGGATGCACATCAATATCTCCCAGCTTAAATTCTTTATCTACCTGGATTTCATGGTAAAGTCCTTCCGGCATTTTCCCGAGATTTTTATAATCACGGATTCCCCGAATCGTTCCCGGTGTTCCATAGATCGGGATCTCATATTTTCTGCTGAATACACCAAGTCCCTGAATATGATCTGCATGTTCATGGGTGATCAGGATTCCATCCAGCTCTTCCCCTTTTATTTCAAGTTCCTTTAAGCCTTCCTCAATTCGTTTTTTGCTGATTCCTGTATCTACAAGCAGATGCGTGTGATCGCTCCCCACATAAATACAGTTTCCGCTGCTGCCACTGGCAATACTGCATAATCTCATCTTGTTTCTTCTCCCTGTTCTTAGCCTCTTCCCAGCGCCAAATCTATCTGTTTTTCCGTCTCTTCAAAGGTTCCACCATTTTCGATCACAAGATCCGAAACCGCTGTAAATGTCTCTTCCGACGGCTGATTTGCAAACACCGCATACATTTTTTCATCTGAATATCCGCGTGAGCTTCTCAGTCTCTCCATCCGGATCTCCTGTGGCACATGAATATACCAGATTTCATCCAGCATCTCACGATATACCGGTTCCGTAAGGAGTGCGGCTTCTAAAACAAAAAGCTCTTTCTCCTCTTCCTGCGCCTTCTGCATTTCCTCCCGGATCTTTTCATTGACCGCCGGATGCACGATCGCATTCAGCTTTTTCAGTTTCTCCGTCTGGTCAAACACAATTCTGCCAAGAATTTTCCGGTCAATCGTTCCGTCCGGATTTAAAATTTCTTTTCCAAACGTCTCCACGACCTTCTGATAACATTTTTCTCCCGGAAGCTGTACCTGATGTGCCACCAGATCTGACTGGCAGATCACCGCACCGCACACTTCACTTAAAAAGCCAAGTACTTTGCTCTTCCCGGAACCGATGCCTCCTGTTATTCCTATTTTTTTCATATCTGTTTCCTTCTATTTTGCCTCATACCAGTTTTTTCCACTATGCATGTCAATCTCAAGCGGAACAGAAAGATCTGCCGCATGCATCATGCCTTCTTTCAGGATCTCCCGCACTTCTTCTTCCTCTTCCTTCCATGTCTCGATCAGAAGTTCATCGTGCACCTGCAGAACCAGCCTGGATTTCATGTTTCTCATGCGAAGCTCTTTGTCCACAGCGATCATTGCGATTTTCATGATATCTGCAGCCGTTCCCTGGATCGGAGAATTCATTGCTACACGTTCCCCGAATTGTCTCTGCATAAAATTGCTGGAAGACAGCTCCGGAACCGGTCTTCTTCTGCCAAATAAGGTCACAACATATCCCTGTTCTTTTGCATGAGCAACTGCATCATCCAGAAATTTCTTGATGCCCGGATAGGTTTCAAAATAACGGTCAATATATTCGGCCGCTTCTTTTCTCGTAATACTTAAGTCCTGGCTCAGTCCAAAAGAACTGATCCCATAGACAATACCAAAGTTGACTGCTTTTGCATTTCGCCTCTGCAGATCGGTCACTTCATCAAACGGAGTATGGAACACCTGAGAAGCTGTGATCCGGTGAATGTCCTTTGCCTCCCGGTATGCTTCGATCAGTGCTGCATCTCCGGAGCAATGTGCCAGCACACGCAGTTCTATCTGCGAATAATCAGCATCTACAAACACATATCCCTCTTCCGGCACAAATACTTTACGGATCAGCCGTCCAAGTTCTACCCTCGCCGGGATATTCTGCAGGTTTGGCTCTGTACTGCTGATACGTCCGGTCGCTGTGACTGTCTGGTTGAATTTTCCATGGATCCGGTGATCATCTTCATGAATAAACACGGCAAGCCCATCTGCATAAGTCGATTTCAGCTTGGCAAGCTGACGATATTCCAGGATTTTTGCCACGATCGGATAATCCGGTGCCAGCTTATCCAGTACGTCTGCTGCCGTCGAATATCCTGTTTTCGTCTTCTTTCCATTTGGGAGGGACAGATGTTCAAAAAGGATCACGCCCAGCTGCTTTGGTGAATTGATATTAAATTCTTCCCCGGCAAGCTCATAAATTTCCTTTTCCAGCTGTACGATTTTTCCGCCAAGCTGTTCTCCATAGCTTTTCAGTTCTTCTGCTTCTACACGCACCCCATTCTGCTCCATGTGGAACAGAGTAAATACAAGCGGCATCTCTATTTCTATAAAAAGCTTCCACATTTCCTCTTTTTTCAGCTTTTCTTCCAAAACTTCCGATGACGCAAATGCAGCATAGGCTTCATAACAGACCATTTTTTCCAGTTCTGTCTTCGGATCGATCATCAATCCAAGATGCTCCTGTGCCACATCTTCAAATCCATAATCATTTTTCAACGGATTCAGGAGGTAAGCTGCTACAATACTGTCAAAGCACTTCTCCTCTGCTGCTCCTTCTAATCCTTTCAGATAAGGCAGGGATGACTTCAGATCAAACACCACAAACCGTCCGGCATGCTTTGCCACATGTACAAGTGCCTCCAGAAGTTCCTCCATGCTGTATCCATTTCCTGCCGGAATACAGTAGATCTTCTCTTTTCCAAACGAAATTCCAATTCCACCTATCTCAGCATTTCCTGCAAACAGCGGAAGTACATTTCTGGTGTCTTTGTAAAGAACGGCTCCCACTGTCTGCGCTTTTTCTGCCTCCTCAAAGATTTTCTGAATTTCTTCTTTTCCCACAGCGATCACAAATGCATCTTCAATCGAATTCTCACTCTGCACATCAAAACGATTCAGCAGATTCTTGAACTGCAGTCTCTGGAAATAGACATAAGCTTCCTCTGTATAAAGATTTCCAAGCTTCGCCTCTTCCAGTTCATAAGCAAAATCCGCGTCTACATCAATTGTCGCCAGCACCTTACTCATTTGTGCCTGATCCCAGTATTCCACCAGATTTTTCGATGCTCTCGGCGGCTTCAGTTCGGATGCATGCTTGTAGGCATTTTCAATAGATCCGTATTCTACAATAATCTTGGTCGCCGTCTTTTCTCCGACTCCCGGCACCCCTGGGATATTATCTGAAGTATCTCCCATCAATGCTTTCACATCGATAAATTCTGTCGGTGTCACCTGGTATTTTTCTTTTACGTCCACTGCATAATAATTCTCGATCTCAGTTCCGGTCCGTTTTGTCTTCGGAATCCGGATCTCAACATGGTCTGTAGCAAGCTGGAGAAGATCTCTGTCTCCGGAAATAATGACCACTTCCATCCCCATTCGCTCGCATCTTTTGGACAGCGTTCCAAGAAGGTCATCTGCCTCCAGCCCTTCCTGCTCGATCGTCCGGATTCCCATAGCATGCAGAACTTCCTTCATCAACGGTACCTGCTGTCTGAGTTCTTCTGCCATCGGCTTTCTCGTTCCCTTATACTCCTCAAACATCTTATGTCGGAAAGTCGGCGCATGCACATCAAATGCAACAGTCAGATACTCCGGCTTTTCCTCCTCCAGGATCTTGAACATAATATTTAAGAATCCATATATTGCATTCGTATGGAGTCCTTCCGCATTTGTCAGATCCGGAAGTCCGAAAAACGCCCTGTTCAGAATACTGTGTCCGTCTATCAATACGATTTTGCTCATAATCAACTGCCTCTCTGTAAGTCCCTTCACTTACTTCTATCTTTTCTATCTATTCGTTCAAATATACAACATCTCATTATGACATTTTTTTGATATATTTTCAATATCCCTAAATAAATCCATTTACAAAGATTACATGAACAGGATCTTAAGAAATATATTTCAAAAAATACTTGCGAACCAATAGCAAATATGCTATCATTATTTTCGGTTCTTATTGAATCTTTAGTTAAGCCGGCATGTCGGAATGGCAGACGAGGCAGACTCAAAATCTGTTGCGGGTGACCGCGTGCGGGTTCAAGTCCCGCTGCCGGCAGTATTCTTTCAGAAAAGCACATCATTCAGGTGATGTGCTTTTTATTTTGCATTAAAATGTTTTCCATTAAATTTGAAATATTCTGTCAGATTATTTTGTATAAATTTTTGCCCCTGGATCAAATCCAGGGGCATTTTCTATCTCAGCTTATAATTCTATTTTCCAAGCTTATCCGCTTCTTCCGTATTCTTCTTAAGTTCCTCATAAACCGGGAAGCAGTCGAGAGTTGCAAAGTAATCCATCGGAGTCTCTGCTCTGCGAATCAGTTGTGTACCTCCGTCCTCTTTCAGAAGAACTTCTGCAGAACGAAGACGTCCGTTGTAATTATATCCCATAGAGAATCCGTGTGCTCCGGTATCATGGATCACAAGCAGATCTCCCATGTCAATCTTCGGAAGCTGACGGTCAATCGCAAATTTATCATTATTCTCACACAGAGAACCAGTCACATCGTAAGTATGATCACATGGTTCATTTTCTTTTCCCATGACTGTGATGTGATGGTAGGCACCATACATAGCCGGACGCATCAGATTTGCGGCACATGCATCTACACCGATGTACTCTTTGTGCGTATGCTTTTCATGGATTGCTTTTGTCACAAGGCATCCATAAGGTCCAAGCATAAAACGGCCAAGCTCTGTGTAAATCGCCACATCTCCCATCCCAGCAGGAACAAGAACCTCTTCGTACACTTTTCTTACACCTTCACCGATCGCCTTGATATTGTTCGGTTCCTGATCCGGTTTGTAAGGGATTCCCACACCACCGGAAAGGTTGATGAACTTGATATGTGCACCGGTCTCTTTCTGAAGCTTGACTGCTACTTCAAACAGAGTGCGTGCAAGTGTCGGATAATATTCATTAGTTACAGTATTACTTGCAAGGAATGCATGGATACCGAACTCTTTTGCACCTTTGGACTTCAGGATCTTGAATGCATCAAAGATCTGTTCGGTTGTCATACCGTATTTGGCATCTCCCGGATTATCCATAATGCTGTTGGAAATTTTGAAAAGTCCGCCCGGATTATAACGGCAGCTGATCGTCTCCGGAATTTTTCCTATTGTCTTTTCCAGAAAATCAATGTGTGTGATATCGTCCAGGTTGATGATCGCGCCGAGCTTATCAGCAAGTGCAAATTCCTCTGCCGGTGTATCATTGGAAGAAAACATAATATTTTCTCCAACCTGTCCGACAGACTCAGACATTAAAAGCTCTGTATAGGAAGAGCAGTCACATCCACATCCATATTCTTTTAAAATATTGAGGATATATGGGTTTGGAGTCGCCTTTACTGCAAAATATTCTTTATATCCTTTGTTCCATGCAAATGCTTCTTTGAGTGCCTTTACATTTTCTCGGATCCCTTTCTCATCATAAAGATGAAACGGAGTCGGATATTCTTTTACGATTTCATCTAACTGTGTCTTTGTTACGAATGGTTCTTTTTTCATCCTGTTCATCTCTCTTTCGTTTAGTCGATGGTTGCAATACGCATCATATTACTTACAGAACCCTTTTCACGCTGTACGCTCGGTGAAGGAATACCAGCTGTCAGGACCACAATATCTCCACTGTCCACGCATTTCTTTGCCTGTGCAAGATCAATTGCCCCGCTGCAGATATCATCTGTTGTATGGAATTCCAAGGACTTCAGTGCTCTTACTCCCCAGTAGATCGACATCCGGCGAAGGGTACGTTCGTTCGGTGTAATTCCAAGGATTTCCTGTCTCGGACGAAGGTTGGATACAACCCTTGTTGTTGCACCGGATACAGATGGAGTGATGATGCATCTTGCATTCAGGTTCGCTGCCGCAAGAACAGAAGCATATCCGATCGCACTGGACACACCTGATTTCAGATGATCGCCGGCTTTAACAAGAATAGAATCATAATCCAGATGTTCCTCTGTCGTCTCTACAATATGAACCATCATCTGGAGTGCTTCCAGAGGATATTTTCCCTGTGCTGTTTCTCCGGAAAGCATAACTGCATCCGTTCCATCGTATACCGCATTGGCAACGTCCGTCACTTCTGCTCTTGTCGGACGCGGATTACGCATCATAGAATCCAGCATCTGTGTTGCAGTAATAACAGTCTTAAAGTTGTCATTACATTTCTGGATGATCATTTTCTGGAGATGCGGCACTTCCTCTGCCGGGATCTCTACACCAAGATCTCCACGTGCCACCATAATACCATCAGCCGCACGGATGATCTCATCAATATTCTCAATACCTTCTGCGTTCTCTACCTTTGCAATGATTGGAATATACGGAGCGCCGAGTTCTTTTAAGTATGCCTTGATCTCAAGTACACACTCTGCATTTCTTACAAATGATGCTGCGATAAAGTCAATATCCTGCTCTACACCGAAACGGATATCATCCTTATCTTTTTCTGTAATAGCCGGAAGACGAATGGCTACGTTCGGTACGTTAACACCTTTTCTTTCGCCAAGTTCTCCGCCATTTACTACAGAACAGACAATCTCTGTCTCTGTCTTGCTCTCTACACGAAGTCCGATCAGACCATCGTCAATCAGAATGGTACAGCCTTTATAAATATCCTGTACCAGTCCCTTATATGTGATAGATACTCTCTTATTATCTCCTATGATATCTTCTGTTGTCAGAGTGAAGGTTTCTCCTTCTTTTAAAGTAATTTTCTTTCCGTCTTTCAGAATTCCTGTACGGATTTCCGGTCCCTTTGTATCTAGAAGGATTGCTGTGTTTGCATGTTCCTCTTCACGAAGTTCTTTGAGCATATCCATTCTGAATTTCTGTTCTTCATGATCACCATGTGAGAAATTGAAACGTGCCACATTCATTCCATTCTGGATCAGCTTTCTCATCATTTCTCTGTCGTTGGTGTTTGGTCCCATTGTACAAACAATCTTGGTTTTTTTCATTGTTTCCTCCTCTTTTAATTCAATTTGATTCTATGGTAGAACTCTACTTCACATGTTCGTGTGTGAAAAGATGTTCCTGGCAATATTCATAATTCCCGTTACACTTTGAGCAATAACGGAACTCCAGTGTCGGATCGTCAAGTTCAGTACGTCCGCACACTGCACATCTGTGCTTTGCACCTCCTGCATATTGATTCTGCGGACGGCTTATCTGCTTCTGAAATTTCTTTCTGCGGGCAGCCTGTTTCGGACTGTGTCCACGCAGATTCCGGTTGCAGAAAAAGAAAATAATAAAATTCAAAAGGGATGCGTTGATCACGATCCGTATAATCAGACCACCCTGCACTGCGTCTACCGCAAGCAGAACCACATCCAGAATTGCAAGCCACTTCATCTTGATCGGGATAATGCCGTAAAGCAAAAGCTGATAATCCGGCATGATAGATGCACATGCAAGGAAAATGGACATATTGATATAGTAAGTGCTGTAAAGGCTTCCAAATCCGGTAATGCCTCCGATCAGTCCATTCACAATAAAAGCTCCAATAACCGTAAATAATATCCCTGAAAAAATGTAAACATTGTAACGAAATGCCCCCCAGTAGCTTTCCAGCGTATTACCAAGGGAATAGTATAACAGCATCATAAAGATAACAAAAATAATATTGTCATTCGGCGGGATGATCACCCAGCTTAGAAGTCGCCACACCTGCCCTTTCAGAATCAGTGCCGGTTCCAGTGTAAAATAGTTAAGAAGCTGTGGCATCGTAAAACTCAAAAGATATCCGATCGCATAGCCTGCAAGCAGATACATCGTAAGATTTCTAATTGCATAGCGCCCAAATCTGCGCTCCATTTTATCTAACCAGTTCTTCATTCAAACTCTCCTTTCACGTATGTTATTTTATCGTCTGCTTTTTACTTTGTCAATTCCATTCCACCTCTTTACTCTCTTTTCACATAATTTACATCTTTTGTTCACTCCCAGGCACTTTTTTCTACAACCCCATACACAACTTCTGTTTGTATTTTCGATAGTTCTGTCGTATAATGTAAGATACTGTAGTTCTCTGCGAACTACATTTAATAGGTAAAAACACAGACAAATTTTTTAATTGTAATAAGGAGTAGTTAAATCATGAATCAGACAGAATTACATACCCTGGGGATTGACATCGGTTCTACAACTGTTAAAATCGCAGTTCTGGACAGTAATAATGATGTTCTGTTTTCTGATTACGAGCGTCACTTCGCCAATATTCAGGAAACCCTTTCTGATCTGCTTGGCCGTGCTATCTACAAGCTCGGTCAGATCAAGGTATCTCCAATGATTACCGGATCAGGTGGTCTTACTCTGGCAAAGCATCTTGGCGTACCTTTTGTCCAGGAGGTTGTTGCCGTTTCCACCGCTCTTCAGGATTATGCACCACAGACCGATGTAGCGATCGAGCTGGGCGGCGAAGATGCCAAGATCATCTATTTTGAAAATGGAAATATTGAGCAGCGTATGAACGGAATCTGCGCCGGAGGTACCGGATCTTTCATCGATCAAATGGCGTCCCTTCTCCAGACAGATGCAACCGGTCTGAACGAATATGCCAAAAATTACAAAGCACTTTATACGATTGCTGCTCGCTGTGGCGTATTTGCAAAGACGGATATCCAGCCGCTGATCAATGACGGTGCTACCAAAGAAGACCTGTCTGCTTCTATTTTCCAGGCAGTCGTCAACCAGACCATCAGTGGTCTTGCCTGCGGAAAACCAATCCGCGGACATGTTGCTTTCCTCGGTGGACCGCTTCATTTCCTCTCTGAACTGAGAGAAGCGTTTATCCGTACTCTCAAGCTGGATGACGAACACATTATCGCACCAAAGTATTCCCATCTTTTTGCAGCCGTCGGCTCTGCGCTGAACTCTAAAAAGGATGTAGTCACCTCTCTTGGTGAGATGCAGAAAAAGCTGGATGCCCATATTGAAATGGACTTTGAAGTTGAGCGTATGCAGCCACTCTTTTCCAGTGAAGCAGATTACAATGAATTTAAGAACCGCCATGCAAAGCATCAGGTGCCGGTTGGTGATCTTGCCAGCTACCGCGGTAATGCCTACCTTGGAATCGATGCCGGTTCTACCACCACGAAAGCCGCTCTGGTCGGAGAAGACGGTACTCTTTTGTACTCCTTCTACCATGGCAATGACGGTGATCCTCTTGGTACGACCATCGGTGCGATCAAGGATATTTACAGCCAGCTTCCGGAAGGCGTACAGATCGTTCACTCCTGCTCAACCGGTTACGGAGAAGCGCTCATTAAAGCCGCACTTCTTCTGGATGAAGGCGAAGTTGAAACCGTATCTCACTATTACGCCGCTTCTTTCTTCGAACCGGATGTAGACTGTATCCTCGATATCGGTGGTCAGGATATGAAGTGTATCAAGATCAAGAATCAGACTGTAGACAGCGTACAGCTCAACGAAGCATGTTCTTCCGGATGCGGTTCCTTTATCGAGACTTTTGCCAAATCCCTGAACTACACCGTAGAGGATTTTGCACATGAAGCACTTTTTGCGAAACATCCGATTGACCTCGGTACCCGTTGTACCGTATTTATGAACTCAAAGGTAAAACAGGCGCAAAAAGAAGGTGCTGAAGTATCCGATATTTCAGCCGGACTTGCTTATTCGGTTATCAAAAATGCTCTTTTCAAGGTTATCAAGGTATCCGATGCATCTGAGCTTGGTAAAAAAATTGTTGTACAGGGTGGTACATTCTACAATGATGCCGTACTCAGAAGCTTTGAGACCATCGCCGGATGTCAGGCAATCCGTCCGGATATTGCAGGAATCATGGGTGCTTTTGGGGCTGCACTGATTGCAAGAGAACGCTATGGTTTCAAAGAATGCAAAAATACAACTATGCTTTCCATTGATGAAATCAATGAACTTACCTATACAACCTCAATGGCAAAATGTAACGGCTGTACCAACAACTGTCGTCTGACCATCAACAGATTCAGCGGCGGACGTCGTTTTATTTCCGGAAACCGTTGCGAGCGCGGTCTTGGAAAAGAGAAAGCAAAGAGTGATGTGCCAAACCTTTTCGCTTATAAAAATGAACGTTATTTTGGTTACACGCCATTAGATCCATCCGAAGCAAAACGTGGAACGGTTGGTATTCCAAGAGTTCTCAACATGTATGAGAACTATCCGTTCTGGTTTACTTTCTTCACAAAACTGGGATATCATGTGTTACTCTCTCCTGCTTCTACACATAAGATTTATGAACTTGGTATTGAATCTATTCCGAGCGAATCCGAGTGTTATCCGGCAAAGCTGGCGCACGGACATGTACAGTGGCTGATCAACCAGGGTGCAGACTTTATCTTCTACCCTTGTATACCATACGAACGTGGTGAATTTGCCGATGCCGACAATCATTATAACTGCCCGATCGTCACCTCATACGCGGAGAACATCAAGAACAATATGGATCCGATCGTACACGGTGAAGTAGATTTCATGAATCCATTCCTCGCCCTCACAAGCGAAAAGACAATCACAGACGGACTGGTTCGTGAATTTACTTCTGCAAAGAATCTTCCAGCAGAAGAAATCAAAAATGCCGCTCATGCTGCATGGGAAGAACTTGCTGCATGCCGTCAGGACATCCGCAAAAAGGGTGAAGAAACACTCGCTTACATGGAAAAGACAGGAACCCGCGGCATTGTACTTGCCGGTCGTCCATACCATTACGATCCGGAGGTCAACCACGGTATCCCGGAGATGATCACCTCCTACGGACTTGCCGTTCTGACGGAAGATTCTATCTCCCATCTGAATCCGGTAGAACGTCCGCTGATTGTTATGGATCAGTGGATGTATCATTCCCGACTGTACGCAGCAGCCAATTTTGTAAAGACAAGAGATGATCTGGATCTGATCCAGCTGAACTCTTTCGGATGCGGTCTTGATGCCGTAACAACCGATGCTGTTGCAGATATTCTGACCGGTTCCGACAAGATTTATACCTCTCTTAAGATTGATGAGGTTAATAACCTGGGTGCTGCACGTATCCGTATCCGTTCTCTTCTCGCCGCCATCCGCGTCCGCGAGCAGAAGCATATGGAGCGCACCATTCGTCCAGCAAATATCGAAAAAATTCCTTTTACAAAGGAAATGAAGGAAACCTATACCATTTTGTGTCCGCAGATGTCACCGATCCACTTTTCACTGATTGAGCCAGCCTTCCAGGAAGCAGGCTACAAACTGGAAGTACTGAAAAATGATAACAAGCATGCAGTTGACATGGGCCTTAAATATGTAAATAATGATGCCTGCTACCCGTCTCTGATGGTAGTTGGACAGATCATGGAGGCTATCCTTTCCGGCAAATATGACACGGACCACCTGGCTGTCATTATTTCGCAGACCGGTGGCGGATGCCGTGCTTCCAACTATATCGGATTTATCCGCCGTGCTCTAAAAAGAGCCGGTTACGGACATATCCCTGTTATTTCAATCAACTTAAGCGGGCTTGAAAGCAATCCTGGATTCAAGATCACCCTTCCACTTGTACTGAAAGGTGTGTATGGTCTGATATTTGGTGATCTCTTCATGCGCTGCCTGTACCGTGTCCGCCCATATGAAGCTGTTCCAGGCTCTGCCAATACCATGCATAAGAAATGGGAAAAGACAGTTATCGAATTTATCAAGAAAGGCTATCCAAGCAGACACGAGTTTAAGCGTCTCTGCCGCCAGATCGTAGAAGATTTTGATTCTCTTCCATTAAAAGATGTCAAAAAGCCACGTGTCGGAGTTGTCGGAGAAATCCTTGTTAAATTCCTTCCAGCTGCCAATAACTACCTGGTAGATCTTCTTGAACAGGAAGGTGCCGAAGCCGTGGTTCCGGATCTGACCGACTTCCTGCTCTACTGCTTCTACAATACAAACTTTAAAGCAGAACATCTCGGCATGAAGAAATCAACCGCCCGCATGGGTAATCTCGGAATCAAGGCTCTGGAATGGTTCCGCAAGCCTGCCGTTGATGCATTAAAAGCAAGTAAACGCTTCGATCCACCATCACATATTGAACACCTGGCTTCGATGGCAAAGGAAATCGTTTCTCTTGGAAACCAGACCGGTGAAGGATGGTTCCTGACCGGAGAAATGCTGGAACTGATCAACAGCGGTGCACCAAACATTGTCTGCACACAGCCTTTCGCCTGTCTGCCAAACCACGTAGTCGGAAAAGGTGTTATTAAAGAACTGCGCCGCCGTCATCCGGAATCCAACATCGTTGCAATCGATTATGATCCGGGAGCAAGCGAAGTAAACCAGCTGAACCGCATCAAACTGATGCTTTCGACTGCGCAGAAGAAGATGTAGAATTTTAGGATATGTAAAATATATTTGGTTGCAATAAGACGACCAGAGGAAACAAAGTACTCCCTCACATTCAGTTGCACTAACCACTTCGTTCAAGCCTCTTAAGGCAGGAATCGTGTTCAGCAAAGGCTTCCACGATTCCTGAGTCTTGAACTCCGTAGTGCAAATTCATGTGAGGGAGTACTTTGTTTCCTCTGGTCTGTATATTGGTAACTTTGTTTTACATATGCGAAAGTTTTTTGGGTGGTGAGGACTAGGATTTAGGGAATTGCAGTCGGAAGGGAAGATTAGTGTAATATCTTTCTTTACAGTTTTTTCTCTCTGAATTCAGCACCGTCATTTTTACCAGTACAGTTAAACGGTCGATTTTACAAAAGAAAGTCCTGCAATTCACTTTTGTGCAATGGAGATGAGACTCAGAAATCATGGAAGCCTTTGCTGAACATGATTTCCGCTCTAAGAGGCTCATCGGAATGGTTTGCACAATGGAATTGGAGGACTTTCTTTTGTAAAATCGACCACACAACCTTTATTTAAAAAAACAGCGGACTCCTTTTCGGGAAAATCCACTGTTTCTCACATATATTAAGCTTCTTCGACTTCTACTTTTTCGCCAAGAATTTTATCAATACTTACCAGTTTTACGCTGAGTACGAATACCTGTGCTGCAACTTCCAGTTCTTCTGGTGTCGGGAAGGACGGTGCAATTCGGATATTGCTGTCTTTTGGATCCTTTCCGTATGGGAAGGTTGCTCCCGCTTTTGTCATGATCAGTCCGGCTTCTTTTGCTTTTGCTACGATTGCTTTGGCACATCCATCCAACGCATCGAAGGAAATGAAGTATCCTCCTCGCGGTGCCATCCAGGAACCAATCTCAAGTCCGCCAAGCTCACTTTCCAGTACATTTAATACGGTGTCAAATTTCGGTCTTAAGATATCTGCATGTTTCTTCATATGCTGAACCATTCCATGGATATCACCGAAGAAACGTGCATGTCTGAGCTGGTTTAATTTATCATGACCGATGGTCTGTACGGACATCATCTTGCGGATTTCCGCAAGGTTTTCATCGGATGCTGCAATTGCTGCAATACCAGAACCCGGGAAGCTGATCTTGGAAGTAGAACCGAATTTGTAAACCATGTTCGGATGTCCTTCTTTTTTACATTCCATCAAAATCTCGATCAGATAATCCTGTTTATCCTCATACAAATGATGGATTCCATATGCATTATCCCAGAAAATACGGAAATCTTCTGCCGCTGGATTTAATTTCGCAAAACGGTGTACGGTTTCATCAGAATAAGTGATTCCCTGTGGGTTAGAATATTTCGGTACACACCAGATACCTTTTACAGCTGGATCATTCTCCACATACTGCTCTACCAGATCCATATCCGGTCCATCCGACGTCATTGGAATATTGATCATCTCAATTCCAAAATGTTCGGTGATTGCAAAATGTCTGTCATATCCAGGTACCGGGCACAGGAATTTTATCTTGTCAAGCTTTGCCCAAGGGGTGCTTCCCATGATACCATGTGTCATCGCTCTTGCAACAGTATCATACATTACGTTCAGGCTGGAGTTACCAAAGATGATAATATTATCCTTCGGTACTTCCATCATATCAGAAAGAAGCTGTTTTGCTTCTTTGATTCCATCGATCACTCCATAGTTACGGCAATCTACTCCTTCTTCGCAGACAAGATCTGATGTGCTCTTAAGTACATCCATCATCCCCATAGAAAGATCAAGCTGTGCTTTGGACGGTTTACCTCTGGACATATCCAGTTTCAGACCTTTTCCTTTAACATCTTCAAATTCTTTTTCCAGTCTGCTCTTTAATTCAAGCAGTTCTTCTCTACTCATATCTCTATATGCAGTCATCTTGAAAACCTCCCATAATCATCAACTAATCATTGTGTGTTTCCTGCCGTACTTTATACTTCCGAAATCTGCCATCTGCAGTTTCTTTCAGCTGTTTTGACAACATCAAAACTCACTACAAGTAGTAAGTATATAGGAAAAATGATTTTTCGTCAACCAATTCTTGCATATAAATATGATATATCGTGATTTTTGTTGATTTAAATGTGATTTTTTGAATTTTTGTTTTTCATTTCATGCATTTTTCCATTTCAATGCTTTTCAAAAAGAGTAGATCAGATTTATCTGCAGCATATTTTCTTTTCTCCTGCAGTATGTTTTGCTCTTCTGATAATCGAGTAGGCTGACTCCTACTCGATTCGTATACTTTGTACACTATCTCGCTTAACAGCCAGGTGATGTACATTCGCCAAGTACAGATTCTTGTGCAAGCACAAATCTGTACTTGGCTCATCGTATACACAAAACACCCGGAACCATTTTCATGATTCCGGGCAAATATATTTACTATTTTACTAATAATGATTTTCCAGTCATATCTGCTGGCTGCTGCATTCCCATCAGCTCGATCAGCGTCGGAGCGATGTCTGCAAGGCATCCGCCTTCACGAAGCTTATATGCAGGATCTGCATTTACAAGAATGAACGGAACCGGGTTCGTTGTATGAGCGGTAAATGGTTCTCCTGTCTCTTCATCGATCAGCTGTTCTGCATTTCCGTGATCAGCGCAGATAAACATCTGTCCACCAACTTCTTGCACTGCATCAACTGCTTTTCCTACACATTCATCAACAGCTTCAATTGCTTTGATCACTGCTGCTTCTACACCGGTATGGCCAACCATATCCGGGTTTGCAAAATTAATTACGATTACGTCGTACTTGTCCGCTTTGATTGCATCTACAAGCTTGTCACATACTTCATATGCACTCATCTCCGGCTTCAGATCGTAAGTTGCAACCTTAGGCGATTTGACAAGGATTCTGTCCTCTCCCTTGTTCGGTTCTTCTACTCCACCATTAAAGAAGAATGTAACATGTGCATATTTCTCTGTCTCGGCGATTCTTGCCTGTGTCATGTTGTTTGCTGCAAGAAATTCGCCAAATGTATTCGTGATACCTTCTTTTACAAATGCAACCATTTTATTTGGAATTGTCTCATCATACTCTGTAAAACATACATAAGTTGTCTTGATACGTTCTCCTCTGGCAAATCCGTCAAAATCATCCGCACAGAATGTTCTGGTGATTTCTCTTGCTCGATCCGGGCGGAAATTAAAGAAGATCACAGAATCTCCGTCTTTTACAGTTGCAACCGGTGTACCGTTTTTTGTCACTACAAATGGTACTACGAATTCGTCAGTTACTTCTTTGTCGTAAGAAGCCTGGATTCCTTCTGTTGCTGATGCTGCTGTGTCACCTTCGCCGCGTGTAAGTGCTGCGTATGCTTTTTCTACACGGTCCCAACGGTTGTCACGGTCCATTGCATAGTAACGTCCGGAAACACTTGCAACTTCACCTACACCGATTTCTTTCATCTTTGCTTCTAACTGTTCAACATATTCTTTTCCAGATGCCGGAGGTGTATCACGTCCGTCAAGGAAGCAGTGAACATATACTTTGTCCAGCCCCTGTCTCTTTGCAAGTTCCAAAATTCCATAAATATGTGTAATATGACTGTGTACACCACCATCAGATACCAGTCCCATCAGATGAAGAGCTGTACCGTTCTTCTTCGCATTTTCACAGGCTGCAAGAAGTGCCTTATTTTCAAAGAAATCGCCATCAGCGATTGCTTTTGTGATCTTGGTAAGCTCCTGGTAAATAATACGTCCTGCACCCATATTCATATGACCTACTTCCGAGTTACCCATCTGACCGTCCGGAAGTCCTACAGCAAGTCCGCTTGCATTTCCTTTTACAAACGGATATTCAGCCATTAATTTATCCATAACCGGTGTGTTTGCCTCTGCAATACCGTTGCCTTTCTTTTCATCTCTCAGACCGTAACCGTCTAAGATCATCAAAACTGTTGGTTTTTTACTCATCGTCTTACACTCCTTCATTTTGTCTTAAAGCGTTTGATTTCTCTTTCAGTTAAATATTGTACATGATTTTATATATGCTTGCAAGCACTTGTTAAAACTTTGACAGCTGAAAAACGCAGGCATTTCTGCCTGCGCCTTGGTATAATTGACTATTTCCAGTTTACAATCTTACCAAAATCTGGTTTTAAAGAAGCACCACCTACAAGTCCACCATCGATATCCGGCTGAGCGAATAATTCCGGTGCTGTAGCTGCATTTACAGATCCGCCGTACTGAATACGGATTGCTTCTGCTGTAGCTTCATCATAAACTTCAGCGATACATTCACGGATAGCTTTGCAAACCTCCTGAGCCTGCTCTGTTGTAGCTGTCTTACCGGTTCCGATTGCCCAGATTGGCTCATAAGCGATAACTGCTGTCTTAGCCTGATCTGCTGTTACATTCTGGAATCCAACTTTAACCTGCTGACGGATGAAGTCCATTGTCACACCCTGTTCACGCTGTTCAAGAGTTTCTCCACAGCACATGATCGGTGTAAGTCCGTGTTCAAATGCTTTCAGCATCTTTTTGTTCACAGTCTCGTTTGTCTCTGCGAAGTATTCTCTTCTTTCAGAGTGTCCGAGAACAACATATTTAACACCAGCATCTGTAAGCATGTTCGGAGAGATTTCTCCTGTGTATGCACCTTTTTCTTCAAAGTACATATTCTCTGCTCCAACCTGGATGTTGCTTCCTTTTGCAGCTTCTACAACCGGAATGATATCGATTGCCGGTACGCAGAATACCACGTCAGCCTCTTCTGTCACAACCAGAGATTTGAGTGTATTCACAAGCTCTACTGCCTCTGAAGGTGTCATATTCATTTTCCAGTTACCTGCAATAATTTTCTTTCTTGCCATTGCAATAATCTCCCTTATTTTATCTTAATTACAGACGCTGCTTATTTATCGTTAGCAGCTGCTACACCTGGCAGTTCCTTACCTTCAAGGAATTCAAGGGAAGCTCCGCCACCTGTAGAGATGTGAGTCATCTTGTCGCCGTATCCGAGCTGGTTAACTGCTGCTGCCGAATCACCACCACCGATGATTGTTACTGCATCTGTCTCAGCAAGTGCTTTTGCGACTTCTTCTGTTCCTTTTGCAAAGTTCGGCATCTCGAATGCACCCATAGGTCCGTTCCATACAACTGTCTTTGCATCTTTTACAGCGTCAGTATAGATCTTGATTGTCTCTGGTCCGATGTCAAGTCCTTCCCATCCTTCCGGAATTTCGCCGGCTTTAACAACTTTGATATTTGCATCATTTGAAAAATCATCTGCAATTACGTTGTCTACCGGAAGAAGGAGTTTTACACCTTTGTCTTTAGCTTTCTGAATCATGTTCAGTGCATATTCACAGTAATCTTCTTCAAGAAGAGATTTTCCAACGGTTCCGCCCTGTGCTTTGCTGAATGTATAAGACATACCTCCACCAATGATCAGAGTGTCTACTTTATCGATCAGGTTTTCGATTACAGAAATCTTACTTGAAACTTTAGCTCCACCAAGGATTGCAACGAACGGTCTTTCCGGATTGTTTACTGCATTTCCAAGGAAATCGATTTCTTTCTGCATAAGATATCCTACAACTGCTGTATCAACATATTTGGTAACACCAACGTTAGAGCAGTGTGCACGATGAGCTGTTCCGAATGCATCGTTTACGAATACATCACAAAGAGAAGCGAGTTCCTTAGAGAATTCATCTCCGTTCTTTGTTTCTTCTGCTCTGTAACGTGTATTTTCAAGAAGGATTACCTCTCCATCTTTCATAGCTTCAACTGCTGCTTTTGCATTTGGTCCTACTACTTCAGGATCTGCTGCGAATTTTACTTCCTGTCCGAGAAGTTCTGAAAGTCTTACTGCGACCGGTGCAAGAGAAAGCTCCGGTTTCGGTTCTCCCTTCGGTTTACCAAGATGTGAGCAGAGGATTACTTTTCCTCCGTCAGCGATCAGTTTCTTGATTGTAGGAAGTGCTGCAACAAGACGGTTCTCGTCTGTGATCTTTCCATCGATCAGAGGTACGTTAAAATCGCATCTTACAAGGACTTTTTTCCCTTTTACATTGATATCATCTACAGATTTTTTGTTAAGCATAATCCTGCCTCCTGTTTACATTTCGTTTAAATGGGATGTGCCCGGGCATATCCCCGTGCTGAGCGCAGTCGCTTGCGGCAATCTGCGTTTTCGCACGAATACGCATTTTGAGCACATAGTGCCCTTTATTTAACAGGAAGCTCCATCAGAATTTCCTGTTAAATAAAAGGGTCCGGTCCATGTAGACCGGACCCTTGCTTGAGTCTAACTCTGGAATATTCCAGTAAGAATCAATTCAGCCTGTCCAAACAAACGTTACGGATTAAAGTAATGTTCCGAAGTGTTTGATTGTTCTTACCATCTGGCTTGTGTAAGAGTTTTCATTGTCATACCAAGAAACAACCTGTACTTCTGTTGTTCCGTTGTCAAGCGGAAGTACCATTGTCTGAGTAGAATCGAAGAGAGAACCAAATCTCATTCCTACGATATCGCTAGAAACGATCTGATCTTCGTTGTATCCAAATGATTCGTTAGAAGCTGCTTTCATAGCTGCGTTAATCTGTTCAACTGTTACGTTTCCTTCAACTACAGCTGTAAGGATTGTTGTAGATCCTGTAGGGGTTGGTACACGCTGTGCAGATCCGATAAGTTTTCCGTTAAGTTCCGGAATAACAAGTCCGATTGCTTTAGCTGCTCCTGTGCTGTTAGGAACGATGTTAACTGCTGCTGCACGAGATCTTCTCAGATCACCTTTTCTCTGTGGTCCGTCAAGAGTCATCTGATCACCTGTGTAAGCATGGATTGTGCACATGATACCAGATTTGATCGGTACAAGATCATTAAGAGCCTTAGCCATTGGTGCAAGACAGTTTGTTGTACAAGAAGCTGCAGAAATGATTGCGTCATCTTTTGTAAGCTGTGTATGGTTTACATTGTAAACGATTGTAGGAAGGTCATTTCCTGCCGGTGCAGAAATGATAACGTGTTTAGCACCTGCATCGATATGTGCCTGAGCTTTTGCTTTAGATGTGTAGAATCCTGTACATTCAAGAACTACATCTACTCCGATTTCTCCCCATGGAAGTTCAGCTGCATTAGCTTTAGCGTAGATTTTGATTTCTTTTCCGTCTACTGTGATGGAGTCTTCTCCAGCAGATACTTTATCAGCTAATTCATATTTTCCCTGTGTTGAATCATATTTTAATAAGTGAGCCAGCATCTTAGGAGATGTAAGGTCGTTGATTGCTACGATCTCAAATCCCTCTGCTCCAAACATCTGTCTGAATGCAAGACGTCCAATACGTCCAAATCCATTGATTGCTACTTTTACTGCCATGATTTAGTCCTCCTAAAGATAAATTGTATTACTGTATATAACAGTTACATTTTTCTTGATAAATCTTATCATTGTTTAAGATTTATCAACTGTAATTTATTGTACTAAATTCAGAACAAAAATTCAATCCCCTTTTTTCACTTTATTTTTCTGAAAACCGGGGCCCTTTTTATGAATTCTGCATAATATTTAAAACCACATGCTTCGAGAATATTGTCAACTATGTTAAAATCATACCCTACATGCTCTGGTTTATGTGCATCTGCGCCGACGGTGATGATCTCTCCACCAAGCTCTTTGTATCTTTTTAACACATCCGGATGCGGGTGTGCAAAAGGAAGGCCATACTTCAGTCCTGCCGTATTGACTTCCAGCCCTTTTCCGTGTTCAATAAGATACCGCAGGATTTCATCTATTTCATCCGCAAATCTGCCGTAAGAATATTCCTGTTCCCGATGTTTTCCATAACGTACCACATAATCCAGATGTCCGAGCACATCAAAATCCGCTACAGCCCTGATATCGGCTATTGTCTCCCGAAGTGCCATCCGGTAGGCCTCTTCATCCGAAATCCCCTCAAAGAACTCAGGATAATAAGGATCCTTTCCACCAACCACATGCATGGATCCGATCACAAAGTCATACGGATATGCCGTAGTAAATGCTTTTGCCTTCTTCGCAAGGTGCGGCTGAAGTCCAAACTCCACACCGATCCGGATATCCAGCTTCTCCTTATACTTTTCCTTCAATGCTCCAAGCTCTTTAAAATAGGTTTCCGGATCAAACACAAATTCAATATCATCACAAAAATAATCAATATCTTCATGATCCGTAAAACAGATTGCTTCCAGTCCTTTATCGATTGCTGCAAGAACCATATCTTCCGGTTTTGCCTCTGAATCTCCGGAAAAATAAGTGTGCATATGGCAGTCCGCTCTCATATTTTGCCCTCCTTGTCATTCTTCATGTGTAAATCCACCCGGCTTTCCCGCAAATCATTTGTTGGATTGCAGTACGGTCCCAATATACCAAAAAACAGAACAATTCTGAGTTATCCCAGAATTGTTCCGCCTCCAAGTACATAATCTCCATCATACAGTACCAGTGCCTGCCCCGGTGTAACCGCTCTCTGCGGTGTCTCAAAGATGCACTCTATCTCATCTTCTCCCGTTTTGCGGACTGTGCACCAGTCCCCTTTATGGTTGTATCTGATTTTGGCAAATACGCGCATCTCACCTTCCAGATCTTCTACTGTCATAAAGTTCAGCTTATTTGCACGGACCCGCGTCGTCATCAGATCTTCATTCGTCCCTATCACAACTTCATTCGTATCTGGACGGATCTCAAGCACGAATGCCTGATACCCAAGAGAAAGTCCAAGTCCTTTTCTCTGTCCGATCGTATAGTGGATGATTCCTTTATGCCGTCCCAGGATCTTTCCGTCCGGTGTTACAAAATTACCTTCCGGGATTTTCTGGTTACTTTCTTCTTCAATAAAAGATGCATAATCATCATCGGATACAAAACAGATATCCTGACTGTCCGGTTTGTTCGCAATCTGCAATCCAATCTCTTTTGCGATCTCGCGGATCTGGTCTTTTTCATATTCACCGACAGGCATCAGCGTTCTTCTCAACTGATCCTGGGTAAGATTATAAAGCGCATAGGTCTGGTCTTTTGACCAGGTTGCCGAATGCCGGATCGCATAGCGTCCGTTCGGCAACTGTTCTACTCTCGCATAGTGACCTGTTGCAATATAGTCTGCTCCGATCTCCATGCTCCGGGTAAGAAGAGATTCCCATTTTACATAACGGTTACACGCAATGCACGGATTTGGTGTCCGGCCATGCAAATATTCATCCACAAAATAATCGATTACCTTCTCCTGGAAATCCTTCTTGAAATTCATCACATAATACGGAATGCCGATCTGTGCCGCAACTTTTCTGGCATCATCTACCGCGCTGAGTCCACAGCATCCGCCGTTTTCTTCCTGTATTTTCGATTCTTCGTCCTGCCAGATCTGCATCGTCACACCGATCACATCATATCCCTGTTCTTTTAGAAGATATGCCGCTACCGATGAGTCGACACCACCTGACATTCCGACTACCACTTTCTTTTTTGCCATTCTCTTTTCTCCTGCAGAAAATTCTAATACTCTTCCTCTTCTGCTTCTTCACCTTCACTGATATCATTCTTCGGCTTCTGGAGTCCTTCGATCTTGATCCCGTGCTTCTCTGCATAATCCCACAGCGCTGCATGGATTGCCTCCTCTGCCAGTAAAGAACAGTGTACTTTAACAGGCGGCAGTCCGTCAAGTGCTTCCATAACGGCTTTGTTTGTTACCTGCATTGCTTCTGAAATATGTTTTCCCTTTACAAGTTCTGTCGCCATACTGCTTGTTGCAACAGCCGCGCCACATCCGAATGTCTTAAATTTTACATCATTAATAATTCCGTTATCATCAATATCAAGGTAGATTCTCATGATATCACCACATTTGGCGTTACCAACAGTACCCACTCCGCTTGCGTTCTCGATTTCTCCCATATTACGTGGATGTTGAAAATGATCCATTACTTTCTCTGTATACATTGTAAATTCCTCCTAAAGCTGTATTTTTTATCGAATTATTTATTCTGTTTTTTTGCAAAATCTTCATAAAGCGGTGACATTCCGCGTAAATCGCTTACGATTGTCTTAAGCTGATCTACTACATAATCAATGTCTTCTTTTGTGATCTCTTCATTCAGAGTCAGGCGCAGAGATCCATGCGCAATCTCGTGCGGCAGTCCGATTGCAAGAAGTACATGGGATGGATCAAGAGATCCGGATGTACATGCAGATCCACTGGATCCACAAATTCCTGCCATATCAAGACGGATCAGCATAGATTCGCCCTCAATGAAACGGAAGCAGAAGTTTGCGTTATTTGGCAGACGGTCTGTCGGATGTCCGTTCAGCTTGGTGTACGGGATTTCTTCCATCACACGTTTGATCAGATAATCTCTCATCTCGCGCTCTTTTGCTGTACGTTCTTCCATCGTAGCGATAGCACGTTTTGTTGCTGTACCGATTCCAACAATACCCGGAACATTTTCTGTACCTGCACGACGTTTTCTTTCCTGTGCCCCACCATGAACGAAGGAACGGATCTTCACGCCTTTTCTGATATAGAGGAATCCGATTCCTTTTGGTCCGTTCAGCTTGTGTCCGCTGGCACTTAACATATCAATATGACATTCATCTACATTGATCGGAACCTGTCCGAAAGCCTGTACGGCGTCTGTGTGGAACAGGATACCATGTTTGTGAGCGATCTCACCGATCTCTTTGATCGGTTCAATTGTTCCGATCTCGTTGTTTGCATACATTACAGAGATCAGGATGGTATCCGGGCGGATTGCTGCTTCCACATCTGCCGGATTTACTTTTCCGTATTCATCCACATCAAGATAAGTCACTTCAAACCCACGTTCTTCCAAATAAGCTGCTGTATGCAGGATCGCATGATGTTCGATCTTGGTTGTGATAATATGTTTTCCTTTATTCTGATAAGCCTCAGCGGTTGCTTTGAGTGCCCAGTTGTCAGACTCTGATCCGCCGGCTGTAAAATAAATTTCGTTGCTCTTTGCACCGAGTGCGGTTGCGATTCTTTCTCTCTGTTCTGCCACGACATCTTTGTTATGGGATGCGAAGCTGTAGATCGCAGAAGGATTGCCATACTGCTCTGTAAAATATGGCAGCATTGCTTCCAGAACTTCTGGTGCAGTTTTTGTTGTTGCTGCGTTATCCAAATAAATTAATTTACTCATCTTTTTGTCCTTCTTTCTTTATTTCTTTATTCATTTCCACAAGGGTATTTATCATAATACTGTCTACCGTCTGTGCCATGCTTTCATTGACTTTCTTCCAGACATATTTCGTGATACAGCTGCCCTGGATCTCGCAGCTGTCTTCCGAATGAAGTGCTGCACAAGTCGCAGGTTCCAGGTCTCCTTCAAGTGCTCTGAGTACATCACCAACAGAAACTTCCGCCGCATCCTTTGCCAGCCGATATCCTCCTCCCGCTCCACGGATACTCTTGACAAGACCTGCCTTTTTCAGCTTCGCCATGAGCTGTTCCAGATATCGTTCCGATATCTCCTGCCTGGCTGATATACTGCTGATGGAAACCGGTTCTTCTGCGCCATAACACGCAAGATCGATAAAGGCGCGCAAACCATAACGACCCTTCGTTGAGATCTTCAATCCATCACCTTCTCTTTATTTTTATATCCCACTGTTTTACTAGGATTTCTTGCAAATTGAGAATATCACCTCTGTTATGTTCTGTCAAGGCTCTTTCTTGCATATATTTTAAAACAAAAATGCCTTTGGAGCTGCTATGTCACAAAAACATTTTCTCCTGAAAGGAACTTTTATCCTTACTGTAGTCGGCATTCTCACCCGTGTAATGGGATTTTTTTACCGTATTTTTCTCAGCAGATCTTTCCCTGCAGAAGAAATCGGTCTGTATCAGCTGATTTTCCCTGTCTACACACTTGCTTATGCTGCAACTTCATCAGGGATCGAGACGGCTCTGGCGCGCCTGGTTGCCGCCTCTTCTGCAAAAAAGCAGTCTGCAAAAGCTTATTCTTACCTGAAAGCAGCACTGCTTTGTTCTCTTTTTCTTTCCATCTGCTGTCTTTTTCTGTTGCAGAAAAATGCTGTTTTCCTCACCACAGTCATACTTGGTGATCCCCGATGCGCCTCTCTCATCTTCCTGATAGCATATGCACTTCCATTTGCAGCTCTGCACAGTTGCAGCTGTGGTTACTTTCTGGGGCTCAAGCAGATCCGGCTTCCTGCCCTCTCCCAATTATTTGAACAGCTGGTCCGGATCTTTTTTGTTATCTTCCTCTATACAGCCGATGCTCATACCGCTTTTACACCATCTGTCGCAATTGCTGTCCTCGGAATTGTCGGTGGTGAAATTGCAGCCGCTTTTCTTTGCATCCATAAGCTCAGAACTGCAGGGCAACCTTTATCCCCACACCGGGAGCCGGCTCTTTCTGCTGTTCCTCCCCTGCTTTTTTCTGCCCTTCCACTGACCGCAAGCAGAGTCCTTCTGAATCTTTTTCAGAGTCTGGAAGCAATTTCCATTCCGCTTGCCCTGCAAAAATATGGAATGAGTATTTCCGCTTCTCTGAGCACCTACGGAATTCTGACTGGAATTGCCCTTCCCTGCATTTTATTTCCATCTGCCCTCACTAATTCCATCGCTACAATGCTCCTCCCTGAAGTTGCCAGTATGCCGGATGTTCAGAAAAAGCATGCTCTTCCGCAGCTTTTACGGAAAGTTATTTTTTTCTGCCTGTTTCTTGGTTTTGCCTGCCTGCTGTTTTTCTTTACCGCATCCGGCTTTATCAGCAGACGGATCTTTCATACACCAGAAGCCGGAAATTATATCTTAACACTAGCATTCATCTGTCCTTTTCTCTATAGTAACACCGCACTGATCAGTGTGTTAAATGGTCTGGATCTTGCTGGAAAAACTTTTCTGATCAATCTGTTCTCTCTGGCAGTACGAATCTGTGGTGTTCTGTTTCTGATTCCGCAGTTCGGGATTCTTGGCTATCTGTGGGCACTGCTTGCAAGCCAGCTTCTTACATTTGGCTGCTGCCTGTTTCTCCTGATAAAACAAGGGCGATAGAAAACGTTAGAAAGTCCTCTTTACCGAATTGTTCAGTAAGAGGGCTTTCCGTCATTTTCTATCGCCTGACGTTAAAATGTGGCTGAACACATTCTTGCTATGTAAGAATCTTCACAAACCAACGGACAATCCCGGGGTTTAAATATACCTCAGACAAAATTCCTGCCACGATCATCATAACAATAAATCCTGTTTTTGTTCCATTCCATTCACTTTGCGGATAACGATAATAATACCGAACCAATAGCAGATATGCCGGTACATAAAAAATATATTGCGGGAAAATACCGGCAATACACAACAGCATTCCGCGAAGTCCCATCCTTAAAACTGCCGCCACAGACAGTATCCCTGCCGCAAAGCCTGTCCAAAGGAGGATTCCGGCTGCTGTCAGTCTGCGAAACCCCAGATTTGCCACACAGATCGCTAATACCAGAGGCATCACTCTCCATCTGAGCAGGTACCACAGGTAATCTTCATTTATGATTTTCACCTGTGTATATTGATTTAAAAAATATTCATGAAAAATTCCCGTCATCGTTACATAATTTTTCGCAATAAAATTAGCATATAAGATACCTGTTCCAAAACCGATCAGATATAGCATGGGCAACTGATATTTCTTTCGATAAATTTCCACATTCCAGCCTCCAATAATTTCACATAGTTCATTATATGACCGGAGCTGTCAATTATGCGTGCACTTTATCTGTTATACTTGGCATCATAGGCAAGGATGGCGGCTACAGTTTTGGAGTCTTCGATCTTTCCTTCAAAGATCAGCTGCTTCAATTCTTCAACCGTATGCGCCTCTACATTCACAAATTCATTCTCATCCAGATGCTGATGGGTACGGATCAGGTTTCGTGCCACATAAACTTCGATTTTTTCGTTGCAAAGTGCCACGGTTGTCCGAAGCGTGATCAGCCATTCCAGATCATCACTGCGATATCCGGTCTCTTCTTCCAATTCTCTTGCCGAACAGTCTCGCCCCGGTTCATCCGCTTGGTCAAGCCCTCCTGCCGGAAGCTCCAGCGTAAAGCGATCCAGTGCATTCCGGTACTGTCTTACCATCAGGAGTCTGCCGTCATCCATCACAGGGATCACAGCAGCAGCCCCTTTGTGGTGGATATAGTCCCACACCTCATGATTTCCATTGGAAAACTCCATATAATCTTTGTATACATCAACAATTGTTCCCTGATATACTCTTTCTCTTTTTACACGTTTGATTTCTTTTTTCATCCGTTTTCCACTTCCTTTTCACACAACTACGAGAAACACGCTCCGCGAGTTTCTCAAGTTATCGCGGCAGTCGCCAAGGTCTCGTGCAAGCGCGGACTTTGGCTCGTTGCTCGCGTAAATTAAATACAGCCATCCAAAAGACCGAATCTTTTGGACGGCTGTCGTTTTCTGATTATCGTGTTATTTAGCATAATCTGTAACACGGGATTCCCGGATTACATTTACTTTAATCTGACCTGGATATTCCAATTCATATTCAATCTGTTTTGAAATATCTCTTGCCAGCAATACCATATCATCATCAGATACTTGTTCTGGAACTACCATTACGCGAATCTCTCTACCCGCCTGAATAGCAAATGACTTCTCAACCCCTTTAAACTGGTTGGTAATATCTTCTAACTGTTTTAATCTGTTTGTGTATGTCTCCAAGGTTTCTCTTCTTGCACCTGGTCTTGCAGCTGAAATCGCATCTGCTGCCTGAACAACGCCTGCAATCAGAGACTGTGGTTCTACATCACCATGATGTGCTTCTACCGCATTGATAATAAGCGGTGACTCTTTGTATTTTCTACAAAGGTCTACACCAATCTGAACATGTGAACCTTCCACATCGTGATCGATCGATTTACCGATGTCATGTAAAAGACCTGCACGCTTTGCGATACGGACATCCAGCCCGATCTCGCCCGCAAGCAATCCGGAAAGCTGAGCAACCTCGATTGAATGCTTCAGTGCATTCTGACCGTAGCTTGTTCTGAACTTCATACGTCCAAGAAGGCGAATCAATTCTGGATGGATGCCGTGTACACCAACTTCAAGTGCTGCAGCCTCTCCTTCTTCGCGCATCATAGTCTCTACTTCTTTCTGCGCTTTTTCAACCATCTCTTCGATTCTTGCAGGATGGATTCGTCCATCTACGATCAAACGCTCCAGTGCAATTCTTGCCACTTCTCTTCGGATTGGATCAAATCCGGAAAGAACAACTGCCTCCGGAGTATCATCAATAATAAGCTCTACTCCTGTCAGTGTCTCAAGAGTACGGATATTCCGTCCCTCTCGTCCGATAATTCTACCCTTCATCTCGTCACTTGGAAGCTGAACTACCGAGATCGTAGTTTCAGCCACATGATCTGCCGCACATCTCTGGATTGCGGTGACAACATACTCTTTCGCCTTCTTGTCAGCCTCTTCCTTTGCACGTGTTTCAAGCTCTTTCACCATCTTGGCAGTGTCATGTTTCACATCTTCTTCAACAGTTTTTAATAGATAATCCTTTGCCTGTTCGGAGGTAAGTCCTGAGATTCTTTCTAGTTCCTGTACTCTTTTCTGGCTGAGTTCTTCAACTTCAGCCTCCCGCTGCTTCATCGCTGTCTCTTTTGCAGTAAATGCAGTCTCTCTCTGCTCAATTGCCGCAGATCTCTTATCCAGAGATTCTTCTTTTGAAAGTACACGCTTTTCATAACGCTGAAGTTCAGCTCTGCGTTCCTTAGTCTCTTTTTCAAGTTCATTCTTTGTCTTGATAGACTCTTCCTTTACTTCCAAAAGTGCTTCCTTCTTCTTTGTCTCTGCTGTCTTCAAAGCATCATCAATAATTTCTCTTGCTTTTACATCAGCGTTCCCAATCTTAGAATTTGCATCGTTCTTCAACTTGGAAACAGTAACAAAATAAGTAACCGGCATTACTACTATAAGCGTAACAACTACAGCAATAATTATAGGTATCAGCACAGGAGCACCTCCTTATTTAGTTTTCATTGTACAAATACAACACTTAAATTCTATACTGTTTTCACAAATATGTCAAGCATTCCAATCGCAAACTTGTATTACTTGACGGATGTCTTCGTAACGAAATCCTTTTCGCACCAAATATCCATATATTTTCTGCTTTTCTTTCGGATCTGTACAGGCAAAGTCCCAGTGTTTTTTGCGAAGAAGCTCCCGGATTGCTTCCTGATCGGAATGCTCTTCATACATCTCTTCCATGATCTCTTCTGCCCGGTTCATATCCACGCCCTTCTGTCTCAGAAGGGCATAAATCTCCCGTCTGCTCTTTTTATCTTTCCTGCTGTCTATAAAGTTCCGAATGTAGGCGTCATCATTGATATATCCAAATGATTTCACATAGGCAATCGCCGCTTCGGTGATCTCCGATGGATAGCCGCCCAGCTTTAATTTATCTCTGAGCTGGGATTCAGTTCTTGCCATGTCATTCAGCAGGTGCATCGCACGAAGCTTTGCCCGCTTCAAAAGGACTTCTTTGATCTTTGCATAAGTATCCTCTGTCAATTCACACTCTTCTTTCAGGTGAAAACGGGACAGTTCGCCTTTGTAAACCACAAAGGCGAACTGCTCATCAACAGATACCCGATACTTTGTCTTTGTAACTGGCTCGATTCGGGTAATTCTCATCATATGTTTTATTCTTCCTCATCCATCACTTCTTCAGCATCTGCCGGAGCAGCCTGTGCCGGTTCTTCTGCTTCCTGCCCTTCTGCACCGATTCCGTAATGCGCACGGACTTTTTCTTCAATCTCTTCCATAATCTCCGGATGTGCTGTCAGATAAGACTTTGCATTCTCACGTCCCTGACCGATCTTTTCTCCGTTGTATGCATACCATGCACCACTCTTATTGACCAGATCAATCTTCGTCGCAAGATCCAGGATATCTCCTTCTCTGGAAATTCCTTTTCCGAACATGATATCAAATTCTGCTTCCTTGAACGGAGGTGCAATTTTATTCTTCACGATCTTCACGCGGACATGGTTACCAACCATCTCTCCGCCCTGCTTCAGAGTCTCAGTTCTGCGGACATCCATACGGACAGATGAATAGAACTTCAGTGCCCGTCCACCCGTTGTTGTCTCCGGATTACCGAACATAACGCCAACCTTCTCACGCAGCTGGTTGATAAAGATTACAACACAGTTTGATTTACTGATAACCGGTGTCAGCTTTCTGAGTGCCTGTGACATCAGTCTTGCCTGCAGACCTACATGTGTATCACCCATATCACCCTCAATCTCCTGCTTCGGAACAAGTGCTGCAACAGAATCGACTACGATAATGTCAATCGCACCGGAACGTACCATTGTCTCAGTGATCTCCAATGCCTGATCTCCGCTGTCTGGCTGTGAAATGTAAAGTTCATCAATATCTACACCGATATTCTTCGCATATACCGGATCCAGTGCATGCTCTGCATCGATAAATCCCGCAATGCCGCCTCTTTTCTGTACTTCTGCGATCATATGTAATGCAACTGTCGTCTTACCACTTGATTCAGGTCCATAAATTTCAATAATACGTCCTTTCGGAACGCCGCCAACACCAAGTGCCAGATCCAGGCTCAGAGAACCGGTCGGAACCGTCTCAACATGCACCTGTGCCGCCGGATCACCCAGCTTCATAACTGCTCCCTTGCCAAAATCTTTCTCAAGCTTTGCAATTGCTGCGTCTAATGCTTTCTTTTTATTCTCATCATTCATTGTATTATTTGCCATCATTAATCTCCTTATTCCAGATTCTTCGCCCACGCTCTCCATCGAACGAATGTTTGTTCTGGTTCTATATTAGTACATATGTTCTGGTTTGTCAACTACATTTTTAAATCAGATCCACACGTCTCACCTTCCCCGGAGAAGAAACCGAACCCCTCCCGAAAACCTTTCTCGCCCAGATCCCCAAAGCTTCTGACTCCCTCATCATACCACATCTCCCCCTTCCCCCACAACCAGAACACTTCTTCTCGGAAACCATTGCTGACATAATTTTCGCATTCGGAGGCTCATCGGAATGCCCTGCACAACTAAATCTGTCCGGTTTATTTTATTAAAAGCGCGTCCGTCTTCTATTTTCCCGCAGACCGCCCGTCCTGCAATCTAAAGCTCAAACACCTCAAGATCATCCGGCACAAACAACTTCCCGTGATAGTACTCCCGTCCTTCCTGCGTATAAAGCTCTTTCCTCTCCTTAAGATGCATCTCTTCCGTATGATACAGGATCAGATGCGGAATCTGAAGATCCTCGGCAAGCTGACATGCTTCTTTCACAGTACTGTGGTGCTTTTCATAAGGCTTGAACTTATCTGCTTCTCCATACAGGCAGAACGCCTCATGGGTCAGCCAGTCGCTGCCTTTCACAAATTCATAATCTTTCTCATTGTACGGTTCGTCACCGCAGCAGGTAAACTTTACTCCGTTCGGAAGCAGCATCGTAAATCCGAACTGCTTTGCCTTCGTGGAAAAAATATCGAAAAAGGTGACCGGACAGCCAAGGATTTCCTTTGTCTCTCCGTGATGCACCGGCACAAAAAGAATCCGGTCATCAAAATATTTCGTCACCTTTTTCTGGATCGTAAGCTCTGCGATCATGCGGATTGATCTTGCCAGCTCTTCATGGCAGTAGATCCGCAGATTCCCCTCATATTTTCCCTGGCCGATCTTCTTCTGCCCGATCATCCGTATCAGCCAGATCACACCCAGAAGATGATCGATATGTTCATGGGTAATAAAAATATCGTGAATGTCTTCCAGCTGGATCCCGGTGTCTTTTAACACCTTTAAAATACGGTTTCCGCCGCCGGTATCCACCAGAAAATGCCTGTTTCCATCCGAGAGGGCAAAACATGTATTATAGCATTCCGTTACTGTTGCATTTCCCGTTCCAAGTATTGTAAGCTTCATCCGTCATTACTCCTGTCTCATTTCAACTACTTCACCTGCACATTTGTAAATACTTCCTCCCGGCACAAATCCTCTCACCGAAGAAAGTGGATAAATATTGGTATGCGGTCCTACTACACTTCCCGGGTTCAGAATGGTTCCACATCCAACTTCTACATGGTCACCCAGCATCGCGCCGAACTTTTTCATACCGGTCTCGATATTTCCTTCCGGCGTCTTTACAACCACCAGTTTTTTATCGGATTTCACATTAGATGTGATAGAACCTGCTCCCATATGTGACTTGTATCCAAGAATTGAATCCCCCACATAATTATAATGTGGAACCTGTACTTTATTGAAGAGGACCACATTTTTCAGCTCGGTAGAATTTCCGACAACTGCACCTTCTCCTACGATCGCATTTCCACGGATAAACGCACAGTGTCTTACCTCTGCGTCCTTTCCGATGATCGCCGGACCGCCGATAAATGCAGTCGGTGCAACCTTTGCGGATCTGGCAACCCACACATTTTCTCCACGTTTTTCATACTCTTCTTCCGGAAGAGACGCACCCAGTTCCAGGATAAAACTGCTGATTTTCGGAAGTACTTCCCACGGGTAGGTCACTCCTTCAAACAAATCCTTTGCGATTGTCTCTTTCAGCGTATACATTTCTTTAACCGTCATTTCTTTCATTCTTTCTTTCCTTTCGATGCTCTGCCTTTGGTTTCTTTTTTATAAAATACTGCTGCTCTGTCATAGCAGCTTCTTAACTGATACTGGTTATTCAGTCCCAGTACCCCGTTGGTTCTGCTGACAATAAAATGATCCAGTTTTGTCATATATTCATCCGATGTAATTTCTCCCTCTGCCACATAGTTAAGCCCCTTTTCCCAGCTTGCCGTCAGCTCCGGATTCAGAAGTGAACGGATAGAATTCAACACCACATCATAGATCATTTCTCCAAGAAGCGTCGGTGTGATCACCTGCGTCTTTTTATTCAGTGCCAGATATTTGATATTGAAGAGCTTTTTCAGGATCTCCGCCCTGGTCGCACTGGTTCCGATCCCGCTTCCTTTGATCTGCGCACGAAGTTCCTCATCCTCGATCAGCTGACCTGCATTTTCCATCGCAAGGATCATGGAACCGGAATTGTATCTCTTCGGCGGTGAAGTTTCTCCCTCTTTGATATCCAGTGATTTCACATCCAGGATATCACCTTTTTTTAACTTCTGGATGGATGCAAAAAATGCGGCATCCAAATCCACATTGTTATCACTTCCATCTCCTTCCGCGTCATTTCCATTTGCATTTTTCTTTGGGGCAGGGACCCCTGCCACCTTCAGATATCCTTCTTCCGCAAGTATACGGAAGTTGGAGAAAAACTGTTCTTTTCCGATCTGTGTTACCAACGCCACTTTCTGATAAACTGCCGGAGGATAAAATATACTCAGAAACCTCCGGACGATCACATCATACACATGATGAGCTGTTGCAGATACCGAATTCAATGCGGAAAGTCCCTGTCCTGTCGGGATGATCGCATAATGATCCGTGATCTGCTTGTCATTGACATAACGCGTCTTTGCCAGATTTTTATATGCTCCGTAATGCAGAATATCCTGCATATATGGTGCAGCCATCTGGTATTTACTCAGTCCGTTCAGGTTCTTTGTGATCTCCTTTGATACTGCCGTTGAAAGCACTCTGGCGTCTGTTCTCGGATAGGTGACAAGCTTCTTCTCGTAAAGTTCCTGCACAATGCGGAGCGTTTCATCCGGACTGATCTTGAACCGTTTGGAGCATTCGTTCTGAAGTTCTGCAAGGTTAAACAGAAGTGGCGGATTCTTTTTCTCTTTTTTCTTTTCGATGGATACAATCCGGCAGGTAAGAGGGGATGTTCCCTCTTTCAAAACAGCTATCAGCTTTTTGGCCTCCTCTTTCTCTTTAAATCCATTCTCTTTGTAGAGCTTTGGAGACTCAAAATAAGCCGAACCTTTCACTGCACGCCACTCACCGGTAAAAGTATGTCCGTCTACATTTACCGATTCGATCACACGATAGAACGGCGTTTTAACAAATTCACGGATCTCCCGTTCCCGCCTTACGACCATTCCAAGGACACAGGTCATCACACGTCCGACAGATACAACCGTGTATTTATTCCCAAGATAATTTGAAATGCTGTTTCCATATTTGAGTGTCAGAAGTCTGGAAAAGTTGATTCCCATCAGATAATCTTCCTTCGCACGGAGATAAGCCGAAGCTGACAGATTATCGTATTCTGACAGATCCTTCGCCTCACGGATTCCTCTGAGGATCTCTTCCTCCGTCTGGGAATCGATCCACACACGCCGGCGTTCTTTCCCTTTTACGCCTGCCATCTGTTCCACCAGACGGTAAATGTATTCTCCTTCTCTTCCCGAGTCGGTACAGACATAAATCCGGTCTACGTCCTTCCTGGTCAGTATTCCTTTTACGATCTCAAACTGCTTCTTTACTCCCGGTATCACCTCATAGAGAAATTCCTGCGGAATGAATGGCAGTGTCTGCAAAGACCATCTCTTATACTTTTCATCATATACTTCCGGATAACTCATCGTGACAAGATGACCAACACACCAGGTTACGATCGCCTCATCTGATTCCAGATATCCGTCTTTTCTTTTCAAATTCAAATGCAGTGCCTTGGCAAATTCCTGTGCCACACTCGGCTTTTCTGCAATATATACCGATTTATCCATATAATAATTTTGTACTCCTGTATTTTCACGCTATAGCAGCTCTCACAGCGTTTAAAAAGTGAAGCTGATACCAGCTCCACTTTTGTATCATATCATATTCAGAACATAAAACAAATTATTTTCTTCGAAAAATCTTCCGGATTTTATCAACGAAGCTTTGTTTTGTCCGTCCTTCCGGATGTCTGACGGTGATTGCTTCACGCATAAAATATTCCTGGGAATTGACTTTTGAAGTTCCTTTTTCTTTCATGTAGTATTTGCCGTCACTCTTTAATTCCCGCGCTTTTACATTGTCCGCAAGCATGATCTTCAGCATATGTGTCAGCTGTTTCCTGATAGTTTCATCGTAAACCGGACATGCCACTTCCACGCGTTTTTCCGTATTACGCGTCATCATATCTGCGGAGCCGATATAGATTTTCTGATCCGCTCCTGTTCCAAAAAGGAAAATACGCGGATGTTCAAGATAACGTCCGACAATACTGGTCACACGGAGATTCTCTGTGTACCCTTTGACTCCCGGAAGAATACAGCAGATTCCACGAACGATCAGATCCACCTTCACCCCTGCATTTGATGCCTCGGAAACCTTCTGGATAAAATCTACATCCGTCACAGAATTCATCTTCATGATGATCCGTCCGTTCGTTCCCTTTTTGATCTCCTCATCCATCAGCGAAAGCACCTTTGGTTTCAGACTGGTCGGTGAAACAATAATGTGCTGATAGCTTCCATTGAGGTTGCCAATGGACATATTCTTGAAGAAGACAGCTGCATCCTCTCCGATTCCCTTATCCGCTGTGATCAGCGATACATCGGTGTACATGGTTGCCGTCTTTTCATTGTAATTTCCGGTTCCCACCTGCGTAATGTATTCGATATTGTTGCGGTTCCGGTAAGTGATCAGGCAGATCTTGGAATGCACCTTATAACCTTCAAATCCATAAATCACACGGCATCCTGCTTCTTCCAGCCGCTCGGACCAGTCAATATTGTTCTGCTCATCGAATCTGGCTCTCAGCTCGATCAAAACCGTAACCTCTTTGCCGTTCTCGGCCGCTGCACATAAGTACTCTACCAGACGGGCTTTCTTTGCCAGACGATAGATTGTGATCCTGATCGTAAGAACGGTCGGATCATAAGCTGCTTCCTTGATCATACGCAGAAACGGATCCATACTCTCATACGGATAAGAAAGAAGAATATCTTTTTTCTTTACCTGCGGAATCACTTTTCCATCCGTCAGATAGCGGGACGGCTGCGGAGTAAACGGTTCGTCGACCAGAGAACGTTTCAGCGATGCCGGAACCTTATCCATAATCGAGAAAATATAATCCAGCTTCATCGGCATCTTGGTCCGGTAGATCTGTGCCGGTGTGATCTTAAATTTGTCACAGAAATACTTTTCCAGTTCCTTATCCAGCGGCTCCGCTGTCTCCATACGGACCACTGCCATTCTGCGGCGCTTGTGAAGGGTTTCCTGCATCAGCAGGCGGAAATCATCATTGATCTCCAATGCCTCATCGTCCGGCGACACATCTGCATTCCTTGTCACACAGATATAATTCTTGTTCGATACCTCGTATTTGTCGAACACTACATCCAGATATTCCATGATCACCTTTTCCATACGGATATAACGGATGTCATGGCCCGGAAGATATAAGATATCTGACACAAACTGTGGAACCGGTACGATTCCGATCATGGAAGTTCCATTCTGCTTCAGACTTGCGATCACATACAGTTCCTTATTGAGCAGATGTGGAAACGGATGATTGGCATCCACGATCTGTGGAGACAGGATCGGAAGAATCTGGTCTTTGAAGTACTTTTTCACATACTTCTTTTCCTGCTGCTCCAGTTCTTTTATCGATAGTCCACAGACACCGTATGGATTCAGCAGCTTCTTGATCTCTGAGTAGGTCTTGTCCCTCTCTTTATACAATGGTGCTACAGCCGCAAAGATTGCATCCAGCTGCTCTTTCGGATTCATCCCCGAACGGCTGTCGATCGTGCTGTTATCCGTAAGCGACATATCATACAGGCTTCCTACGCGGATCATAAAAAATTCGTCCAGGTTGCTTGTAAAAATGGATACAAACTTCATTCTTTCAAGAAGGGGTACTGAAGAATCTTTTGCTTCCTCCAGTACCCTCTGATTGAACTTCAGCCAGGACAGTTCTCTGTTCTGTGTATAGTTCTGCATTTCTTTTTTCATATTAACCACCTTCAATCTTCCTTTACACTGGTATAATTTCATTCTACCACTGAATCAGAAGAAAGAAAAGTTAACTTCTTTTAAACTTCCCTGCAAAAGCTATTTCTTTGTGATAAATCCTTTTGCTGTCAGAGTCTCAGCACAGAGAACAGCTCCTCCTGCCGCACCGCGGACTGTATTGTGGGAAAGTCCGATAAATTTATAATCGTAAAGGGAATCTTCTCTGAGTCGTCCGATCGAGATTCCCATTCCGTTCTCATAATCTACATCCAGTTTCACCTGCGGACGGTTGTCTTCTGTCATATAACGGATGAACTGCTTCGGTGCACTCGGAAGCTCTGCTTCCTGCGGGAAGCCTTTGAAACTTTCCAGTTTTTCGATCAGCTGCTCTTTGGTTGGTTTCTTTTCAAAATTGATAAATACGGCAGCGGTATGTCCGTTAAGAACCGGTACACGTACACACTGGCATGTGATCTTCGGAGAATCTGCTTTTACGATCTGTCCATTTTCAACTCTGCCAAGAACACGAAGCGGTTCCTGCTCGCTCTTTTCTTCTTCTCCACCAATGAATGGAATGATATTTTCTACCATTTCCGGCCAGTCTTTAAAGGTCTTTCCTGCACCTGAAATTGCCTGGTAGGTTGTAACAACCAGTTCTTTCGGTCCGAATTCTTTCCATGCTGCAAGGCAAGGCGCATAGCTCTGGATCGAACAGTTTGGTTTTACTGCGATAAATCCTCTTGTAGTTCCAAGACGCTTTTTCTGGTCTTCGATGACTGCAAAATGTTCCGGGTTTACTTCCGGGATTACCATCGGTACATCCGGTGTCCATCTGTGGGCACTGTTATTAGATACAACCGGTGTCTCTGTCTTTGCGTATGCTTCCTCGATCGCACGGATCTCATCTTTTGACATATCAACTGCACTGAATACAAAGTCAACTGTCTTTGCAACTTCTTCTACTTCGTTGACATTATGTACAACGATCTTCTTGACTGCTTCCGGCATCGGAGTGTCCATTTTCCAGCGGTCTCCGACTGCTTCTTCATATGTCTTTCCTGCGGAACGCGGGCTTGCAGCCAGTGTTACTACCTCAAACCACGGATGATTTTCCAGCAGAGAGATAAATCTCTGTCCTACCATTCCTGTTGCACCAAGAATACCTACTCTCAATTTCTGATCCATTTTTATGTCCTCATTTCCTGTTTTGTCTTTTTGATGCGTACATTTGTACGCGTGATTTGTATATCATAGCGCATTTACCGACATTTTTCAACCCTGACAATTGAAAAACTATGTCCACTTATTAACGCTCATGTTACTGTTCCCAGTACCTGTGACCAGCAATGCTCATTTTCCTTATAACGATTAGCACTCTTCCAGATACGCTTCGTGAAGCGCGATCACCTTTTTCATAGCTTCCGGTCCAGGTGCACCGATCGTATTTCTCTTATTGACACAGGTCTCCATGCTGATCGCATCATAAATATCTTCTTCAAATACCGGAGAGATCTCCTTATATTCTTCCAGTGACATATCATCTAACGCAATCTTCTTATCGATGCAATAAAGTACCAGCTTTCCTACGATTCCATGTGCATCACGGAACGGTACCCCGTGATTTACCAGATAGTCAGCTGCATCTGTTGCATTGGTAAATCCGTGTCTGCAGCTTTCCAGCATACGTTCTTTGTTGAACTTCATGGTTGCGAGCATTCCGGTAAATAAAGCCAGGCATCCTTTCACGGTATCGATGGCATCAAATACCAGCTCTTTGTCCTCCTGCATATCTTTATTGTAAGCAAGCGGAATTCCTTTCATTGTAGTCAGGATCGAAGTCAGTGCACCGTATACACGTCCTGTCTTTCCACGAACAAGTTCCGCAATATCCGGATTCTTCTTCTGTGGCATGATACTGCTTCCGGTGCTGTAGCTGTCATCGATATCAACAAACTGGTATTCATTGGAATTCCAGATGATCACTTCTTCTGAGAAGCGGCTTAAATGCATCATAATCGTAGATAGAGCACTCATCAGCTCGATCAGATAATCACGGTCCGATACCGAATCCATACTGTTCAGTGTCGGTCCGTCAAATCCGAGAAGCTCTGCGGTGTATGCTCTGTCCAGATCATAAGTAGTTCCTGCAAGTGCTCCGGATCCAAGCGGACAGGTATTCATTCTTTTGTAAATATCTTTCAGACGCATATGGTCTCTTTTGAACATTTCAAAATAAGCACCCATATGGTGTGCCAGTGTGATCGGCTGCGCTTTCTGCAGATGAGTAAATCCAGGCATGATCGTCTCGGTGCTGTCCTTCATGATCGCAAGAAGTTCGCGGAGCATATCCACAACCAGTCCCTGCAGTGCGGTGATCTCACTTCTTGTATAAAGCTTCATATCCAGTGCAACCTGGTCATTACGGCTTCTTCCGGTGTGCAGCTTCTTTCCTGCATCCCCGATCCGGTCGATCAGATTCGCCTCCACAAAGCTGTGGATATCCTCATATTCTTCTGTGATCTCGAGCTTTCCATTTTCCACATCCTTGCGGATACTTTCCAGTCCGTCCAGAATCTGCTGCTTCTCATCGTCTGTCAGGATCCCCTGCTTTGCAAGCATCATAACATGCGCCTTGCTGCCCTGGATATCCTGCTCATAAAATCGTTTATCAAATGAAATGGACGCATTGAAATTATAAACCAGTTTGTCTGTTTCTTTCGTAAAACGTCCTCCCCATAACTGTGCCATAGCTTTCCCTCTTTTCTTCAACGTAATTCTGTGCTTTAGTGTACCATAGAATATCGGATTCTGTAAAGTTCCCCTCTTAACTTTTCACAGAACTTTCCGCTTCCTCCCGGAGTTTCTTTTCCCGTTCTCTCTGATTTTTGGAATAAATACAGCCACAATAGTCCTGGCGGTAAAGTCCGTAGATCTTTGACAGCTCGGTTGAACGCTTATATCCATTTCTCTTTTTAAAATCCGAAACCAGATAAGCCACTCCATATTCCCCGGCAAGTCTTTCCCCGATCTCATTTAACTTCTGCGCATTTTTCAGCGGACTGATGGAAAGTGTGGTGGTGAAATAATCATAGTCACCCTCTTTGGCAAGCTTTGCCGCCTCCCGTAGCCGGAGTTCATAGCACTTAAAGCACCGCTCGCCGCCTTCCGGAATCATCTCCAGTCCCTTCGCCATCTCGTAAAATTTTTCACTGTCATAATTTCCCGCCTGAAAATGGATCGTATGTTTCGCCGGAAGCTCACGGATCAGCTTCTCCTGTTCGTGGATCCGTTTTTCAAATTCGGATTCCGGAAAAATATTCGGATTGTAATAAAAAACCGTAATCTCAAAATATTCCGACAGATATTCCAGCACATAACTGCTGCATGGTGCACAACAGCTGTGAAGGAACAGACGTGGAACCTTCTTTTCCGATACGATCAGTTCTATCTTTTTATCCAGTTCTTTCTGGTAATTCTTTTTCTGCATCTGTTCATCTCTCCTCATATTGCAGATTTGTTTCTTATTATAGTGCAGCTGTTCTCTTCGCACAATATCTTTTCTGCTCTGTTTTTCTTTTTCCGCTCCATTCCAGCCAGATGCACACACGCTTTTTTTTATTTCTCATAAACTGTAAGTAAAAGACTTATGATCGTTTCTGTATCTGGAGGATTATCATGCAATATGCACTGGAACTGAAAAACGTTCATTATGCTTACCATACACTGGAAGGAGAAACCTACGCCCTGAAAGACATCACCTTTTCGGTCCGCGAAGGGGAATTTATTGCTCTGGTCGGTCCCTCCGGGTGCGGAAAATCTACACTGCTCCACCTGATTGCGGGTCTTCTCACCCCGGAAAAAGGTCTCATCAAAATAAACGGCAGCTATCATCCGGACAATACTTCCGGCATCGGATATATGCTGCAAAAGGATGAACTTCTTGAGTGGCGTACCATCTATCAGAACGTTCTTCTCGGTCTCGAGATCCAACACGCACTGACTGCCCGTTCCCGCGCACTGGCAAGAGCCCTTCTTACACAATACGGCCTGAATGCCTTTGCAAATGCAAAACCATCCGAACTTTCCGGAGGAATGCGCCAGAGAGTCGCGCTGATCCGCACGCTGGTCCTGAAGCCGGATATCATGCTTTTGGATGAACCCTTTTCTGCCTTGGATTATCAGACCCGGTTAAATGTCAGTGATGATATCGGGCAGATTATCAAAAAAGAGAAAAAAACAGCGATCCTCGTCACCCATGATCTTGCCGAAGCGGTCAGTCTTGCTGACCGGATCCTTGTTCTAACAAGCCGTCCGGCAACCATTGGGCAGACGGTCAATGTTTCCTTTTCTGATCCGGGACTTTCCCCGCTTGCTCGCCGCAATGCCCCGGAATTTAAGACTTATTTCAATCTGATCTGGAAGGAGCTGAACCCGGATGAATGAACTTTCAAAAAACCAGCTGCATTACCTGAATATGCACCGCAGGCATAAACGGATCATTGTTGTTTCCAGAATCTCCATCTTGCTGACATTCCTCTTTCTCTGGGAATTTTCGGCAAATACAGGACTGATCGACTCTTTCATTTTCAGCAGCCCTTCCCGGATTGCCCTGTGTTTTCTGGAAATGACCGGTGACGGCAGTATTTTCCGCCATATCGGAGTAACCCTTTACGAAACCCTGGTCAGTTTTATCCTGGTAATCTTCTTCAGCCTTTTTGTCACCGTCCTTCTCTGGCTCTTCCGGAAGCTTTCCGAAATCCTGGAGCCTTATCTGGTGGTGCTGAACAGCCTGCCAAAATCTGCCCTTGCCCCGCTGCTTATTGTCTGGCTCGGCGCAAACCGCACAACCATCATCATTGCCGGAATGTCCGTTGCGATCTTCGGAAGCATCCTGAATCTTTATTCTGAATTTTCCGAAGTCGACCCGGATAAGATCATGCTGATCTACACCCTCCACGGAAACCGGCTCCACGCCCTCTCCAAAGTCGTGATCCCAAGTTGCATTCCGGCGATCATCAGCACCATGAAGGTCAATATCGGGCTCTGTCTGGTGGGCGTGATCATCGGAGAATTTATCGGCGGCAGGGAAGGACTTGGCTATATGATCATCTACGGCAGTCAGGTCTTCAAGCTCGACTGGCTGCTGATGAGCATCTGCATCCTCTGCGTGATCGCCATGCTGCTATACGCACTGATCGGACTGGTTGAAAAATGGTATCTGGGCCGGTGTAAGATTTCCTGATATTTATCAGAAACTTCACAGGGAAAGTCTCTTCTTTCTCCCTCGCTTTTTCAAAAAGGAACCATACTTTTCAGATCATTTCTGGTATGCTCCCCGTCAAGAGGACAATAAAAAATAATAAATTTTTGTATCGTCAGCCATGCTATGGCTGGCGATATTTTATGCTGCTTTTGTATATTGCTCATGATATTTCATTGGTGTCATTACATGCAGTTTCCTTTGAAGTCGTTGGTTGTTGTAGTAATCTATGTAATTAGCTATCGCAGTAATCAAAGAGCTTCTGTCATTAAAACGCTGTTTATAATACATTTCTCGTTTTAGAATTCCCCAAAACCCTTCCATTGGTCCATTGTCAATACAGTGGGCAACTCTAGACATACTCTGCTTCATATGATGTTTTTTTAATCTAGTATAAAACTGTGCGCTTGTATATTGAAAGCCTCGATCAGAATGAACTAATGGGTGTGCATCTGGCTCCTGACGAACAGCCTCATCAAACGTGTCCATAACTAATGGATTATCATTATGATCGCTGATTTTAAAGGAAACAATCCTTCTATCATATAAATCTAAAATAGCACTCAGATAAACTTTATGAACTTCTATTCCGTTGTAGTATTTAAATTCAGAAACATCTGTAAGCCACTTTTCATTCGTAAGCGCTTAAATTTTAGACATGGATACTAAAAATCCCCGGCTACATTTCTGCAACCGGAGCACCTTGATAATTCACATATGATTGATTATTGATTCGAGTCGTTTGAACGACGTTCGATTTCAGCTTTGACATCTTCGTTCCATGGGGCAAGCCTATCTAACTCTTCATCGCTCATCCTATCATTCGGGAGCTTTTCCAGAAGATAGGTTAGATAGTGATAGACGTTTACTCCATTTGCCTTTGCCATTTCTACCATTGTATAGACGATAGCACTGGCCTGGGCTCCGTTTGGAGTATCACAGAACAGCCAGTTTTTTCGGCCTACTGTAAACGGACGGATAGCGTTTTCGCTGAGATTATTAGAAAAACTGCAGCGACCATCTTCCAGATAGGTCATAAGATAGGATTGGCGATTCTGAATATAGGTAACTGCCTTATCCATCCTTGATCCACGGACTGGATTCTGTTTATCAAGCCACGACAAAAAGCCTTCTACTATCGGCTTTTCTTTCTCAAGACGAGCTTTCTTGATAGCATCGAAGGATGAGTACTTCGCTTTAATTACATCTTCCAAATGGAAAAGCTGGTTGATATACATCATACCCTGAACAGACGGCTGTGTATAATCCAGCTGCTTCCCTTTCGGAATTGCATCTGTCAGATATCTGCGGATGTGCGCCCAGCAGGCTGTTCGTTTGGCATCAGGCACTTTGTTGTAACCACTGTAGCCATCACACATCAGATATCCCTTGAATCCCTTAAGGAATTCTACTGCGTTATTCCCGGCACGGGTTTCTGAATATTTATAAAGGATGATTGGTAATCCTCCATCTTCCCCACTGCGGAATAACCACATGTAAGATTTTGTCTGTGCACGTCTGCCGGGTTCGTGTAATACCTGAAGTGGTGTTTCATCTGCCATTGCGAATTCCCTTTTTAAGAGTTGTCGGTGGAAGTAATCATACATTGGGGTGAAATAATCCAATGTATTGCGGATTACCCAATTTGCCATCGTTGCTCTTGTGATAGCAACACCGTACTGTGCCCAGTCTTTTTCCTGCCGGGTATAAGGAAGACTGTTACAAAATTTCTGATACATAACCCATGCGATAGTATCTGCAGCAGCCATGCCGTGAAGCATATGTGCATGACCGTCTTTCCCTTTTTTGATAACTGCAACGTCATCTTTATTACATTCCGGGCAAATATAATTTAAGCTGTATATTTCGATCACTTTTAACTTTGCTGGTACGAAGGAAAGTTCGCGGCGTACGAATTCTTCACCGATTTTTACCAGAGGAGCATTACAAACAGGGCAGACTTTTTCTTCATCCGGAAGATCCAGATATTTTTTGACTACCGGAATCCCTTTGAACCGTTCTGCGTTAGTTGCAAGGGATTTCCGCTTTTTTGTCTCTTTCTCTGGGAAAAGACTTTCGAAAGCTTCCGGTTTTGTAATAGTTGGATCCTGTTCCAGTTCAGCTTCATTAAATAAATTTAGCTGTCCAGGAATCTCCATAGAACGTTTTTCACTGGAAGAACCGAAAAGTTTTTTGCGAAGCAGATCCACTTCTTCCTTTAGATTATCCCGTTCCTGAGTAAGAGCCTCTTCCCGTTTGTTAGCGGCATCTACAGTTGCCTGAAGTGTTTTTATCATTTTTTTCAGATCGTTGATCATATCTTTCAACTCACGGAGTTGAAGGTCTTTAGAACTGTCTGCCACTGCGTTTTCCTCCCGATTTTTGATACTTCTATTATACCAGAAATCATGGAGAACTCCTAGATAAACAGGACAATCATGACCTTGAAAAATGCTGAATTTTCAAGGAAATCCAGTGCTTTTATGTGCACTTTTTGCCGTATAGTTTAAGTGGTTTTAATAGCTTTTGGCTGCTCGATATCGATGCCTGACATCAGCCAGTCGAACTCTCTCCAAGTGAGATTCCGGACCTCTGATTTATCCCGGGGCCACCGGTAAGAGCCTTGGGCGGTGAGTCTTTTGTAGATCATAACAATCCCGTCAGGTTCTTTTAAGATAGCTTTAATCCTGTCACATTTGCGTCCACAGAATAGATAGAGCGAATGGTCGATTTCCATAGAGAACTGCTCCTGAATAATTGCGCATAATCCATCGATAGATTTACGCATATCCGTTCTGCCACAAACGATATAGATTGCATCGACATTGGAAATGTCCGCTAACATAATGGCTCCTTTAATGCATCCATTAAAATTTTTAGAAGCATAGGCTGAACAGTATTGCTCATACGGATTGTTAATCCTTTTGCTTCAATCTCAATCGTATGTGAATTGTCAAGGTACATAGAACTGCTTCTTTCATCTTGAAACAGTTCTGCCGGAGAAAGTTCCGGTTCTATAGCAATCTGAACGACATCCTGTTTGTGGGATGTAAGATCAAGAGTGCTGGCTTTGCCAATCGGATCTGGTATCTGACAGGCTCTTTTGCGCAGACGGGAAACGGCATTATAGAAGCAACTTGGAGAAATACCTTGTGCTTCACACCATGCAGCGTCTGTTAATCCACTTTGCCTGCATTCAGTTACCAGCTCCATCCAATCATCCAAGGAACGCCTTGGTGCACGTTTATCACTCATAATGAAACCTCCAAATGTAGTAAATTTCTACTTTCTATCAAAGAAGTGGAGTAAAAATCTATCTTCTATTATTATGAGTTAGAAAAGGGCGAATATCTAGTTACCCAAAAACTAAGCGCTTACTTTTTTTCTTTGATATTTTCTGTCTGTTTCTTATTCTTCTTAAACATATTTTCAAGTCCTTTCTATTGTTTTACTCGTCCTGCACCGATTAAGTGCTGTTGCCAGTAACTACTACTTAGGTCTGCATATCCTATCGGGTTGCCTGCATGGTACATCTGTGTCGGCGAAACGAGAATACCGACGTGCGTTACATAAGTACCAGCGTTATAGGTAGAATGGAAAAATACCAAGTCCCCAGCCTTTGCCTGCGAGAGTGGCAGATGTTGGGTAGCGTCATACTGTGCTTGTGCCGTTCTCGGTAAGGAGATACCAGCTTTTCCATAGCACCATTGCGTCAATCCCGAACAGTCAAAGGAAGTGTTGGGATTGCTACCGCCATACACATATTTCCAGCCTTGATATTTCAACGCTTCATTCATGACCTTTTGTGCCAGTTCTCCCGATACCTGCGGTACAGTTAAATACTGATTGACTAATTCCACATAGAACATATTTCCATAGCCATACCGCCAGCCCCCATTCTTTGCAACGGCTATCGGGTTGGTGTAAGTTACTTTCTTTCCACCCGATTTTTCACGGGCGAAGCTCTCTGCAAGGTTAAAGGTGTGTTTCTTTCCTTTTCCTGCCACATATCCCACATAACCACCGCCATAGTTATAGGACTGTATCGCTACATTCAAATCGTCGATACCTTGATTTTTGCAAGAAGAAAGCAGGGACGCAAAATATTTACACCCCTGCTTGATTGAACTTTCCGTATCTAAAGAGTTGGGCGGTAAACCAAGACTTTCCGAACTCTGCATAACATCTTCTGCCGTACCGCCACTTTCTACTTGAATGATAGCCAACAGCACATTGATATACTCGGAGATACCGTTTTCTCTGGCGTATTTTTCCACCATAGGCTGATGTTTCAAAACTTCTGCGGATAAGTTCATACCCGTAATGCCAGAAGAAAAGTTGCTGTTCTCGTCGTCGCTGTCCGCACTAATGAGGACACCAAAGAAAAGCACCAGAGAAAAGAGGATAGGAAACAGACTGCCGATAAGAGCGATATGTTTCAGTTTCATTTTTTCTTCTGTCCTTTCTTCGTTACAAGGTTACGGGTTTTCTCTGTGGTCTGCTGGTTCTTCTGGACGGTCTGCGTCTGCTGAACCTTTGTCCTGCGGTCTTTGGTGTCATTCTGGCGTGTTTCCTGCGATACCACTTTTTCTACATTCTGCCTATGTACTGGCTGTGCCGACTGGGTCGCTTTCTTATCAGAAGCACCAGAAAATAACGGACGCTCTTTGATAACATTTGTCTTGACTGGCTCACTTGCTTTTGAAGTGGTCGCTGTGGCAGGACGTTTGACTTCCTGCATTTTTTCCGCACTCGGCTTTGAAGCTGTGGCTGGTCGCTCATGGGGACGGGTAGCTCCCGTTGTCGCTGATCCGTCAGCCTTTCGCTGTGCCTGCCTTGCTTCTTGTGCCTTTTGAAGCTCCATACGCTTGTCAGCGATATTTTGTCTATGCTGTTCCTGTCTTTCCAATCGTCCCGTCTGTCTGGACTGCTGTTCCTGCACCATGCCACGCTTAAAGTCAGACACGCTGGACTTTGCCTTTTCCTTTGCGGAATACACCGCATAAGCGGTCTGTGT
>OGZV01000103.1_pt1 | contig 86954 bp, 78 predicted proteins | sample 1576861 | NCBI WGS metagenome assembly OGZV01 (sample SAMEA3541501, study PRJEB24748) | human gut metagenome | biome: human gut; feature: human-associated habitat; material: faeces | place: China | collected 2012
CATACAAAAAAATCACCACTTAACTGCTTTAAATGGCGATTTTATCATTGTTTGCATTACTTTTCTAATCCAATATCACATATCTGCCAAACCCCATGCTTGTATTCTTTCCTATATGCACAAGCTGTCCTGCGATAAGATATTCAAGTGACTCATCGCTTATGTTTCCAAGGACACATTCCCCTTTAATTCCGTGCAATGCAATATGGCTTTTATGTGTATTTGAATATCTGTCAATCTTAGTATGGTACACTTCCTGCTCTTCTATATATGGAAATTCACTTTCAAGATATATTTTTCCTACATCATTTCCCTCCATACAATTTAACAGATATACTCTCCTAATTGCAGCTTCTGTCAATGCCTGTCCGTCAAATTTGTTTAGCCATTGCCCTCTGAATTTCTGTGATAATGGTGTGCAAAATTTCAGTATTTTTCTGTCTGAGCTGTTTAATTTTTTTAATTGATATTCGATATAGTTTGACAGTGTATTTATTATTATTTTGTTATTGTTAATAGCACCATCCTCAAGTATCGGCTGTCTTTTTTCGTTAAATATGCCTGCTATCTCAAATCTGCTTTTTTCTTTTCCTATTCCCTTCATCCCCAGCATATATAATGCCTGCAATATCTGTGAAAAATATATTATAACATTTCCAAATAAGATAATATTTACTTTTAGTTTGTCTCCTCTGCTGAATGTTGTCTGCTTATTTTCACACTCTATTATATATCCCAGACTTTCACCGTTTGTTACATACTCCGGTTTTATTTTTAATGGATGATAAAATATTCTTGGTACAGTACAATCTTCTTTGAATTTACAAGCATTACAACTTCTATCCGACAGGCAATATTGTTCAAGAAGCATTTCTCCCATACCGCCTCTTATCGCCGAAACTTTATTTTCCGGCATTTTTGTGGCTTCTGTGAATTCAAATACTAAATTTATTTTACTGTATCTTATATCGAACTTTTCACTGTTTTTCATCCTACAAACTCTCCACAAATCTCATAAATGCTTTCTGTCCCTCTTCCGTGCGTTTATAAACTCCTGCACATTCAAGCACCTTAACAAATACTTTGCTTATCTCATCATGGATTATATCCATTATATTTTCCGGAGTTATCGTATAATTTTCTATCCACTCATCTACCCAGTCAGCGTGTTTTTCAAGTATCTCATCCGCATGAATATCTTTGTGATTTAAGATTGCATCTGCAAGGTCGCTCATTTCCTTTTTAAGTCTTGCCGGAAGTACCGCAAGTCCCATTACCTCGATAAGTCCAATGTTTTCTTTCTTAATATGATGAAGGTCTGCTGACGGATGGTAAACTCCCCACGGTGCTTCTTTAGTTGTGATGTTGTTGCGGAGCACAAGGTCAAGTTCGTACTTTCCATCACGCATACGGGCAATAGGAGTTATTGTATTGTGTGGTTCTCCGTCTGTCTCGCTGAATATAAATGCGTCTTCATCTGTATATGCTCTCCAGCTTGTAAGAATATGGTCTGCCGCATTTACTATACTGTCTGCATTTTCCCCCTGTAAACGAATTACGGACATAGGCCATTTTACAATTCCTGCTTTTACATCTTCATATCCAGAAATTACAAATGTTTTCTCATAATCAGCTTTTGCCATTGCAAATGTATATCCGCCGCCCTGAAAATGGTCATGACTTAAAATAGAGCCTCCAACTATAGGCAGGTCTGCGTTTGAGCCAGCCATATAATGCGGAAACTGTTTTACAAAATCAAGAATTTTCTTAAATACTGCATGGTCTATTTTCATCGGTGTATGCTCGGCATTAAATATAATGCAATGTTCATTATAATAAACATATGGCGAATACTGCATATAATACTGCTGTCCGTCTAATGTAACAGGAATAATCCTGTGATTTTGTCTTGCAGGATGTGAAAAATGACCTGCATATCCCTCGTTTTCCTTGCACAAAAGACAAGCCGGATAACCAGACTTCTTTGCTTTTCCAGCCTTTGCAATATCTCTTGGATCTTTCTCCGGCTTTGAAAGATTTATGGTAATATCAATCTCGCCGTACTCCGTATCAGTAACCCATTTTTCATCTCTTGCAATTCTGTCTTTTCTTATATAATTGGCTGCCTGGCTGAAACTATAATAAAAATCAGTTGCCGCCTTTGGAGAAACCGCATATTTATCCTTAAATTCTTTCCTCACAATACTTGGCGGCGGAGTTATACAGCCCATTATCTTTGTGTCAAACAAGTCCTTTGCAGTAATCGTATCCTCTTTCATAATACCGTTTTCAAAGGCATACTTCATCATATCTTCAAGTATCTCATGTACCGGTCTGAATGATGCAGCCTTATGTTTCTCTTCTGAGTTTTCACACTTCTGCGACTCACTCAAATCCTTAGTATCAGAATTTTCATTCTTTACATCATATTCCATCACATCAAACAATTCTAAAAGTCTATTTGTAACATAAATCTCATCACATTCCTCAATCAAGCCATTAGCTTTCCCGTATGAAACAAGTTCACTGATATATTTAGTAATCATACTCTCATATCCTCCTGCTGTTTTTAGCAATCCTGTATGCCTGCTTCTTTTTCAAACAGAGAATACAGCACAACAATTCTCATTTATTATCAACTTTAATCAATAACTTTCATTCCACCGTACTTACGAATTTTAAGCACATTGCAAGCACCTTTTCCAAATACTTTATCCATCTTTTCAAGATATTCAGGCACGGCTTCATTTTTAACAAATGCCTGTATTGTTCCTGCAAATCCGCCACCATGCACACGACATACTCCTTTTCCACTCTCAAGTACAGTGTCGCTTATCGCAAGTGCAAGTGATACATTCTGATGTTTTATATCGTTTACAGCATATACATTCTGGAGATACTTGTATGATGAGTCTCCCGACTCTTTTACAAGTTCTAAAAATTCGTCAATCTTTTCTGCCTTTAATGCATCCGCTTCTTTTTGGACACGCTTATTTTCATTTATAAAATGAATTGCACGAAGCACGGCTCTGTCACCACATTTCTGTCTAATCTCAGCTATATTTTCTATCACATCATCCATTGTTATTTCTAAGAGAACTTCTTTTCCAAAATAAGCCGCAACCTCTTTCATTTCCTGTGGTACCGCCGCATAATCTGCCGTAAGGTCTGCATGAGAGCCCTTTGTATCCGTAATACATAAACTGTAACCATACTTATTCATGTCAAATTCAACCTTTTCAACAACCGGTTCTTTTGGTTTTGCAAAATTAACATGAACAAGACTTCCTACAGAACAAGCCATCTGATCCATAAGTCCGCAAGGTTTTCCAAAATATACATTTTCCGCATACTGACCGATAATAGCAATCGTGACCGCATCCATTTTTCCGTCATTGTAAAGCTGTGAAATAATAGTTCCCACAACCGTTTCAAATGCTGCCGATGAGGACAATCCTGCACCTATGAGCACATCACTTGTGACATATGCAGTAAATCCGCCAATATCAAAACCGTGGTCTTTTGCACCTTTGAGCACACCTTTTATCAGGGCTTTTGTTGTTTCTTTTTCGCTTTCTTTATAAGAAATGTCATTTACATCAATAACAATTTCTTTATATGTACCTGAGATAAGATGAATCATGTTGTCATCTGTTTTTCTCGTGACTGCAATAGCGTCCAGATTGATAGATGCCGCTAAAATCTCACCGTGCTGATGGTCTGTATGGTTTCCTCCGACCTCGCTTCTTCCCGGTGCACTGTATATTGCTGCATCTCCCTCGCCATAAAGCTTTTCAAACTTCTCAATCGCTTTTATATAACGCTCTGTCTGATACTCTATCCTGCTCTCATCAACATAAATGTCTGTCAGCAGGTCTTTGTAATCACCTTTCTTTAATGCTTCTTTTATTTCATTTGTTTTTTTCATGCACAAAATCCTCCCAATTTTAATTTTATTTCAACATAAAGCTAAACCTTTCAACATTTAACTCTAATATAATGCCAATTTATTATAATGTCAATAAAAGTTTACTTATTTTTACTAAACTTTTGTAACAATTCAGCCTAAAAAAGATAAGTCAATAATACATGAGCTTGCTCAATGTACTATTGACTTGTTTTTTGGGGCAGAATAGCCTTTCATTTATGAAATGAAGTAAACTCAAGCTGCATAGCAGCGACTGACAGCTTGCTAGCAGGTTTACGGATGTAATAAATGAGGGGCTGAACTGTTACTGACATTGACTGTATATGTTATTGTTTACTTACAAACCTGACACTAGCCGTCAAAGTTATGCCAACAAAAACTCTCCAAAAATCAATGATACAGTACACTAATAAACAGCTTAAAATTACTATTTTAATATTCAATTTAAACTATCTGCCTAATTTTCTCCACCAGGCTAACATCTGCCGGCAACCATTCTACCTCATAAATCTGTTCCTTTTGAAGCCATCTTGCCGCCTCATGTTCTTTTAATTCAAGGTTTCCTGACACCACCTCACACCAAAAACATTGCATAGACAAATGAAATTTAGGATAATCATATTCTACGGTTTTTATGTAATCCCCTACTTTTATTTCCGTTGCAAGTTCCTCCATTATCTCTCTTTTTAATGCTTCCTGTGGTGTTTCTCCTTCCTCTACTTTTCCTCCCGGAAATTCCCAGCCTCCTTTAAATTCCCCATATCCTCTCTGCGTTGCAAATATTTTCTTTGGTGTATTTATATTGTCACATATTACTGCTGCAACTACATTTACTATCTTTTTATCTGTTTCCATAATCGATTTTCAATTCCTTTCCACAATTTAAATCATTTTTACATTCTTAATCCACAAAATACTCGTAAATATCCTCACGAACGGAATGTTCCAGCTTCATTTTAAAATTCATTATAGGAAGTTTCTGCCCCTTATCATTTTTTATTTCCGTCTGCATATAATCAACCGGAGAAACTTTTCCCATATAATAAAAATCTGTTCCTTCTCCATCACTTTTCTTGATAAATAAATATATTTTTAACCCGATTTCTTTATAATTTATAATCTTCTGACTCTCCGGACTTTCAAGACTTACCTTGCTTCTTGTCATCCAACTAAATAATTGATTATTAATAAACTGGTCTTCATATTTTGTGCTATTTGCAATGTCCTCTTTCTTCTCATATGTTACAAATATTGGACATGTATTATGCTTAATCCTGTAACCGTAAACTGTTGAGCTGTCATCATGTTCCCAATTTAATATCCTGCATACATCTTTTCTTGAATATTTTTCATATAATACAAGATTGTCCTCATCATGATTTTTAAATAAATCCTCGTAACGCCTCAAACCATATCTGACAAGACACTTCATTTCATTTACAAATCGGGTATTATTAAACAACGAATAAAAGAGTGTAGCCCGTCTTAACATCCCATTTTTTGCTTCATCCGTACTTATAAATTCTATGTCATTATACCGTTTTTTCTCTGCTGGTGCATTTACAAATACTTTTCCCAAAACATTTAATGCCGATACATAATCTGACTCACGATATTTCTCACCTTTTTCTTCGAGAAGTATTTTGTAAGTTTCCAAACTTATCTTTTCATTATTTAAAAGGCTGCTAATCATCAAAAGTTCATGTATCCTTTTTCCATTTACAAGCGATGATATAAATTCCAGTATTGCTTCCTCTTTATCGCTAAATGAAACAGTAAAGTCTTTATCTACTGATTTTACAAACTGGTCATATGATTTTGAATATTGAATAAACAACATCGGGTCAATCTCACCATACTCATAAAAATCAAATACATTTGGTATTCTGCCAAGTTTGTATTTTAGAGCAAAATATTTTTCACGCAATAAATTCTTTGTTGTTTTTGAACTGTCAATAGATTCAAATATTCTTTTTTTACTTATCTCATCAAAATGTATTGTAGACTCACCCGGAATTACTCTTGAGCCTTCTCTTACATATTTGCGGATTGTGTCCTTGTTATATGTTCTGTCACCTGACAATGCAATAGGAATCATAAAATTATTCATATAGTTTCCTATAAAATCAAGTATTACTACATATTCTTTGCCCTCATATTTTCTAAGACCTCGCCCCAACTGTTGTATAAATACTATAGGCGATTCTGTTGGTCTTAACATAACAACCTGGTTTACTGCCGGCACGTCAACACCTTCATTAAATATATCAACCGTAATTATATAATCAAGTGCATTTTCAGATTCATCCTGTTCAAGCCTCAAAATAGCTTTTGATAACTATTTGAAATAAATTCCGGTCTATATGCAAGACTTGAATTGTTTGCATAATCGACAAATGCTGTATTAAGCCCTGCTTTAAGCTTTTCTAAATTTGTATTTTCTTTCATAATAATTCTCATTTCTGCACACATTTTTCCTTATCAAGATTGTGTCAAGTGTGCTAAAACACAATCTTTCTATTACATATCCATTCTACCAATTTTCACCTTTTCAAGCAACCACAACCACTTTATGCTATAATACTCATAGGTAATTGTAAAAATTTCCACAAAAGGAGGTATTATAAATTGAAAAAGAAACATACAAACCACACATTGAAAAAGGCAATATCCCTAACTGCTGCCACAACTGTTTTATGCACTGGCATTTTTACACCTGATTTTTTCAGCACACAGTCTGTCACGGCGAAAACTACATCACAAAAAACAATTACTGTTACCGCTAACTCTTCCTCTACTACAATTTTATGTACAAACATAATACAATCCATCGCCAAAGCAGTAGACACGAATACAACAACAAATGTGACTGCAAAATCTACAACTATCAACATTCAGAACACAATGTCTACAACAGACACAACTACTACAGAAGCCCCGGCTTCAACACCAGCAGCAACTAAGAAACCGACATCTACTAAAACACCGGCAACAACTAAAAAGCCGGCTGCCACAAAGAAACCTGTTGCCGCCAAAAAACCACAGAAAAAGAAATCCAATATAACTAAGATTACTATCAGTGCTGCCGGTGACTGCACTCTTGGTTCTGACTACAAATCGCCATCCGGTGTTAATTTCTATGCCAAGTACAATGAGAAAAAAGACCCGTCTTATTTTTTTAAGAATGTAAAGAGTATTTTTAAGAAAGACAACCTTACGCTTGTCAATTTTGAGGGTACTTTGACTAAGAGAAATACCCGTGCAGACAAGACTTTTGCTTTTAAGGGCAATCCGTCTTATCTCAAGATTTTACAGCAAGGCAATGTCGATGCGGTTTCTTTTGCAAATAATCATTGCCGTGATTATGGCGAAGGCAGTTACAATGATACTATTGCTGTTTTTAAGAAAAATAAAATGCCTTTTGCTTCTTATGGTAAAGTTTCCGTTTATAAGACTAAAGGAAAGAAAATTGGCATGATTGCCGTTAATGGTCTTGATGGTGTTTCATCGAGCGAGCGTTTTATAAACAGTGGCATTAAAAAACTGAAAAAGAAGAAAGCTGACCTTATCGTCGTAAGTATGCACGCCGGTATTGAAAAGACAAGTGTTATCAATGATGTTCAGAAAACTATCGCACACTATGCAGTTAAGAAAGGGGCAAATCTTGTCCTCGGCCACCACCCTCACACTTTACAGGGCATTGAGAAATACAAAGGTGCATATATCGTTTACAGTCTTGCTAATTTCTGTTTTGGTGGAAATACAAATCCTGCCGACAAAGATACGATGATTTTCCAGCAGACTTTTACTTTTAAAAACAAGAAGCTTAAGAAAACTAAGGATATTAAGATTATCCCTTGCAAAGTTTCATCTTCAAACAGCATTAACAATTATCAGCCGACACCGGCTAAGGGTGCGGCTAAAAAGCGTATTATTGCAAAGATGAACCGTTTCTGCAAGCCTTACAATTTGAAATTTAAAAACAACGGAAAACTTCGCTAAGAATCCAAACCATAAGCTAAAAGCAACAAATACTTCTTAGCAACATAACAAAAATATAACTAAAAACAAATGCACATAAAAGTTTTAGCTGCAAAAAAGATTGCTAAAAACAAATGCACAAATACTTTTGCTTGCATAACGAAAAAAGCACTTATAGCTGAAACCATAAACAAAACCAGCCGCCAAGTAATAAAAATCCTACCTGTCGGCTGATTTATTTTTTCATACGATAATTTTCTTAGATAATCTGCTTTATTTTTATCTAATAAAATCATCCTATAGCATTGATACCTATTTTTACATTATCAGGCACATAACAGTGTAGATTGCAAATATCCGCCTGTCGGCTGATTTTTATACCACAAATCTGCTCATATCATTTACAAGGGCTTCTGCCTGCTGTTCCATCTCATCACAACTTTGTGCAACACCTGTCATAAGAGCTTCAAGTTCCTGCGAAGATGCTGTCACTTCTTCTGTCGATGCTGCCGTGCTTTCCGTTCCTTTTTCTATGTTTGTTACCTTAACTGATATATCCTGAACGGTGTCTGCCATATTTTTTGTTATTCTGTTTACATCAACTAGCTTTTCGTTTGTAAATGAAATTCCACTAAATACCTTATCAAACTGTTCTATTACCTGATGGGTATATGCAGCATTTTCCTTGTTGCTGTCGACTACATCTTCTATGTCATTTTTACATTCTTCAAAACTCTTTGTCAGAGAATCTATTATTTCTTTTATGTTACTTAACTCAGATGATGTATTTTCTGCAAGCGTCTTTATATTACCTGCTACGACTGCAAATCCGTGACCTGCTTCTCCTGCACGTGCTGCTTCTATACTTGCATTTAATGATAACAGATCCGTCTGCGATGCTATTTCTTCTATCACATTAAGTATTTCTGTCATGTGTTTTATGGCATCATTCGTGTTGTTTATCTTTGTGGCAATTCCTGAAATCTGGCTTGTCATTCCCTGACTTCCTGCACTCATAAGTTCAACTTTTTCTTTCATTTCATTGCTTGAAACATTAAGTTCATCTACATATTCGCTAATATTGTTTACACTGTCGCTCATTTCCACGCCACCCTCTGACATGATTCCGACATTTTTAACTATTTCACCAAGAAGATCCGCCTGATTTGTAACATCCGTTGCTACATGTTCAATAGCTTTTGCAACCTGCGATGTTGCGGACAATGCTGTCTCCGTCTTATCTTTTATTGCATCACTATTATTTTTTACCATATCGGCTGTATCTTTTGCTTTTGATATACTTCCTCTAAAAGACCCTATAGCAATGTTTGTATGCTCAACCATCTGACCAAGCTCATCTGATCTCTTTATAACGGTCTCATCAAGACTGCTTGATAAATCACCATGTGCAACTGATTCAAGTTTACTGCGTACTTTCTCGATTACTTTAACAAGCCGCTTTATGATTACATATGAAATGACAAGCATCACAAGAACCAAAACTATACCAACAACAATAAGGAAATTTGCAGAACCATTGAATATTTTAACTATTCTTCTTAATCCGTCTGATTTATTTACAATTTCGTGAATATCATCGGAGTATATTCCTGTTGTAATAACCCAGTTCCATTTATCAAATTTCTGACTGTATGCAACTTTTGGTGCTACTGTTTTTCCGTCAGATTTTGTAAAATAAAACTCATTAAATCCGCCGCCCGACTCGGCAGTTTTCATAATAGACTGAATTATCTTCACACCATTCTTGTCCGTGAGGTCATATCTGTTTGTCCCCTCCTGTTCAGGCAGGATAGGATGCATGACAAGATTATAATCAGTGTCATCAACCCAGAAATACCCTGAATCATCATCACCATAGCGGAGATTACGCAATGCTTCAAGAGCATCCTTCTTTGCAGTTGCCTCGTCAATCTTTCCTGAATCACTAAGATTATAATAATACTCAATAGAGCTTATCGCCGACTGAACCTCTGATTTTACCTCTGTCTTATATGACTGTAATGTATTTTCATACAAGACATCTTTCATTCTGTCCTCAATATTGCCAAATATCATAACAGTCAAACCTACTAATACAAGGCAGGTGATAAATACGATACCGGCAAAAAATACGCTCAATTTTCTGGCAAGTGATTTTTTCATACCTAGTTTTCCTCCTTACTGCCATAGTTTTGTTTTTATAATATGTGTATAATTATACTACCTGTTTTTCAAAAAATCTACACTTTTTTGCCATTTTCACCCATTAATTTGATTATTTCACCTTTTTGATACCTTATATCAAAAAAGACCTGCAAGCTGATAACCATATCTGCCTGTCGTTCTTTCCTTTCAGACATTATTATATCCTGAATAATTTTACTACGCCTTAAATATCTTTTTATACACCGCCTTTTTACTCTTAGGATATGTAAATTTTGCTTTTTTCTTTATTCCTGAAAAAACATTTTTTCCTACGCTTTTCTTTGTAAGTTTTGTTGTCTTTATCGTAATCTTACTTATTTTACTGCTTTTTGCAAATGCCTGTGTTCCAAAAGTTTTTACATTTTTTCCTATTGTGACGGTCTTTAACTTCGTGTACTTATAAAAAGCCTTTTTGTCTATTGCTGTCACCTTAAATTTAATTCCCGAAATGATTACATATTCAGGTATTGACAATTTTGTTATCTTTTTTGATTTACTTCCCGTGCATGACACCTCAAATTTCTTAGTCTTTGCGACAACGCCTGTTACTTTATATCTGATTCCTTTAACAGTAACTTTTTTGCCTTTTTTCGGATATTTCTTTTTCTTGGAAGTATTACTGCCTGGTGAATCTCCACCACTTGTTCCGCTGTTATTATTGCCGCTGTTACTGTCACTGCTATTATTACTGTTGTCGTCACTGCCGTTTTGGTCGTCAGAGCCACCTGTTGCAGGTATTGTCTGAATATCAGTCCTTGCATCACATCTCATACAATGGATTGACTTTTCCCCTGCGGTATTTTTTGTTGCCGGTTTATCTATTGTGTAATCACTCTCCCATGCATGACCCAATGCCGGTACTGTAAGGGCACTTTCTTTAAGCTCTGCTATTCCCTGCTCATCGCAATACAGTTTTCCACATCCGCTGCAACTGTAGTATGCCACTGTTCCTGTTTTTTCACAGGTTGCCGATACCGGTTCATGATATTGCATTGTATGAATATGTCTGCTCTTTAAACCACTCCGCACCGTTACATTTTCTTTTTCACGGATAACATAATATCCCAAAGCATTGCTTAATGTGTTGACAGTTATCTTTGATGTATCCATATCTCCGAAAAGTTTATCTTCTATTACCGGGACTGTCTTAGGATAAAAGTTTATCTCAACAAGGCTGCTGCAGCCTGCAAATGCCTTTGTTCCGATTTTCTCTATCTTTTCAGGAACTATTATCTTTGTAATCTGGCTTTGTCCCTCAAACGCCCCTGTTTCTATGGATGCTACCGGATATTTAACATCACCTATTGCCATTTCTTCTTTTATCTCAACTTCTCCCGTCAATGTTTTTCCGGGAATGGCATCTGCTTTAAATGTCTTGTTTCCGTTTATATCTTCATCAAATGTATAACGAATACCTGAATCATCGATATAACTTATGTCGCCACATACATTGCATTTTCCGTCAACATATTTATGTCCTGTTTTTTCAATCACATTTTGTGCAGTTATTACTTCTCCACAGACTGAGCAATGCGACCCCTCTGTCAGTCCGTTTTCAATACAGGTTGCTGCTTTTGCACTGTCCGTAACTGCCTGACTTGTATGTACTTCATCAGTTGCTTTTGCTATGCTAAATTCTTTATTTACGCTGCCTTTAAAAATGCCTATACCGTTTATCACTGCTTTTGCAATTCCGGCTGTTTTATTGTTTTCATAGCTAATGGTATAATCAACATCTTTTTCAAGAACGGTATCTCCGTCAACCGTAACCGTAACATCCGGCTTACATTCCCCACCATTGTATGTGTACTGTGACTGCGACAATGTCACATCCGCATCTGCTATATTAAGACTTCCTTTTTCCCCTATCCTGAATATATAATTCTTTGCAATTCGGCTGTTATATTTTGGATAAATCTTAATACCACAGACTCCGTCTTTTTTTATCTCAAGTCGGTTCACGGATGAATTGACCGTCATCTCCTCCGGAACTGACACTATGTTACTGTTTGCCGTTTCTATCACTACATCATTATAAGTGCTGTCATCCAAAACACTTTCAGGCCAGCAGTATATTTTTGAGCCACTTTTTAAATCCATCGGCAATGTTTCGCTGTAACCTCTCTCCGTATGTGACTCATTATTCCACTTTACATTAAATGATGACGGCGGTGTTATATGCACACTGTCACCACATACCGAGCATACTCCGGTTCTTTTTCCGTCCGACTCCACATCACCGTAAACATAATCATGTGCTTTCTTTGGAATATTCTTTTCCTCCGTATAATCGCATTTGTCACAGTAATAAGTTTTCTTTCCCTCTGTCTGACAGGTTGCAGGTGTATAATTCTTTATTTTTTTGTTGTGTGTGCATTTTACTGTTATATCTTTAGTTGCAACAACCTTGTCACCCGATTTTGCAGTTATCGTAACTGTTCCGTTTTTTATAGCAGTCACTACACCATCATCAGTGACTGTTGCAATACTTATGTCCGACGATGAAAAACTGTCAATCCCAAGTGCCCAAAGACTTCGCACAGCATTGTTTCTCTGAATTTTTACCCTCACCGTGTAATTCGCCGTAGCATCGGTATTTATCTCACTATCGCCCTCTATTGTGTACTCTTTTATGTACTGGTCTGCAACTTCTATTTTCTGCATTACATCTTTCTTTGCTCTAAGCATAGACTCATCAAGTCCCTCTTTTTCCGACAATTCCGTTGCAAGTGTATTTGAAAATCTTCCAACTTTTGAATAGAAATCTCCACAGCCTACATATTTATATTTTGGATTTATTATGCTTGTATAATGTCCTGTCTCCTCACCTGTAGGATTTTCCTTTACCCAATACTGTTTTTCCATATAAAACTGCATGATACCCTCACCCATATCTGTCGTATCGTTGTAGGCAAGGTCCTCAGCACTTCCGGAAATCCCGTTATAACTTATGGAAAATGTATTTTTATCGTTTAGACGGTTATGCCCCGAATCCATAAACGCATATGCTATTCCCGCTTCAACAGCCCTTATCTTAGCCACACTTTCTAAATCTCCTGACCACTTCAACGGCACATAATCATCAGCGGTAAGCATACGCTCAGGATTTCTTGGGTCAGGTACATCTCCCTCTTCGCACGCCTCCTTACGAATTTCGTTAAGCTTATCGAGAGCCTCCATTGCCTGACTGTAATAAGTACCGTACACACCAAGCAGAGTACATCCGTCAGAAGCCTCACTCACATCAGTATCCAAAATCTCAGCCGACTTGACATCAGCTTTAACATCAGCATATCCCACCGGTAAAACAAGCGAGGCACACATAACAAGTGACATAATGACAGCAATAAATCTTTTCTTCATCATTTGCTCCTTCCTTATCTAAATACATATATTTTTTACGATACTATCATAATAAGAAATTAAATTATGAAAATATAGCAAATAACACAGCATATAATAAATTTTACAAGCATATTATCTAATCGATAATACCATGAATTGTTTCCAAAAATACGGCAGGCAGAAACGGTTTTGTAAGATAATCTTCTACACCGAGTTTTCTCGCCTTTTCTATCGTATCATAATCTCTTGTTGCAGTTATAAATGCAACTTTTACATCTGAAAATTCACGGATTTTTGCAAGTGTCTCAAAACCATCCATCTCAGGCATTTCTATGTCGAGCAGTAAAAGAGCGATTTCATTTTCTTGCAGTATCTCTATTGCTTCTTCTCCACTCTCCGCCGTAAGTATGTTATACATAGGTTCATCCTTGCATATTCCCTTTACGAGCATAAGGTTCATTTTCTGGTCATCAACCACAAGTATCGTTCTTTTTAATTCATCCGTCTGCTTCATCTCATAGTCTTTGTCCTCATCTATCATCTGAAGCATAATGTCTGCTATATCAGGGTCAAACTGCGTTCCTTTTCCCTTTTCTATCTCACTTCTGACTACATCCTGTGGAAGTGCATTTCTGTAACTCCTGTTTGATGCCATCGCATCATAACTGTCTGCAACGGCTATTATTCTTGCTATCTCAGGAATATTTTTTCCTTTAAGACCACTCGGATAACCCATTCCGTCATAATGCTCATGGTGATATTTTGCACCTATGGCTAAATCCTTAATCCTGCGTATTCCTTTCAAAATATGATAACCTGTCACGGGATGGAGTTTAATCATCGAAAACTCCTGATCCGTAAGTTTTCCCGGCTTATTTATAATAGCATCGGGGATTCTTATTTTTCCCATATCGTGCAAAAGTGCGACTCTGTATATCTCATCCTGCTCTTTTTTCGTCTTTCCCATTCTTCCCGCTATCATTTTGCTGTACTTTGCAACTCTGACAGAGTGCCCTTTAGTGTATTTGTCCTTTGCATCAATTGTTTTTGCCAAAGCCTGCAGCACACTATCATTTATCTCCTGCAATTCATCATTTGTCTCATCAAGTTCATTGAGAGTGCGTCTTGTCACACGCATCGACATTGTGCAAAATACAACTATTATCATGTAGAGTACAATACTCAGTCCCACATCATATATAATAAGATTGCTTATTTTTTTATAAAGAACATCATTATTTATTATCATAACCGCATACCACTCGTCCATAACAGAAGTCGCGAATACGGTTATATGTTTTTTGCCCATTTTATAACTAAATGTCTGGTTCTTTTTTGAAACAATCTTCTTATACAAAACAGCCTTTTCTCCTTTTGATATATCACTTCCAATATTTTTTTCATCGGAATGTGTTATCACAAGCCCTGAACGGTCACACACAAAACCATACCCCTGTCCGTTTAGTTTTATAGCCTGTGTCTCCTGCTGCAAAGTTCCAAGTTCAATATCAAGAGATATGACACTTTTCTTATCCTCCAAAAGCCGGCTTATCGAAACCATTATTGTGTTAGTCTGTGCATCAAGATACGGCTGAACAAAAGTTGACTCACCATTCGCTTTAACTGCTGCCTTGTACCACTCTCTGTCCTGTGGCACATAATCATTTTCCGGCTGCCATCCTATACCATCGAGATACTCATCGTTAATAACACCATAAATTCCTGTAAAATTTACATCAACATCCTCTTTGTAATACTTTGACTCCTGTTTAAGATAACTGAGTATATCGTCATTACTGTAATTTTCCCTGAGCATATACTCGATATTTATCGCTGTAACTTCGACCGCATCCATACCTCTTGAAAGATATGCATCCATCTGTTCTTTCTGCTGTTTCAATGCACTCTCTCCAAGTGAAAGTGTATCATTTACCGACTTTTTGTAAAATGCCTGTATCGTACAGAAAGATAATATTGCTATCGCCAGAAAACACACGATAAGTGTGGCAATATACTGCCTTATACTAATTTTTTTCATATTTCCTTTTCCCCTCTCAAGTGCTTATCTCCATTTTAAAAATCCAGTTATCCTAAATTATACCAAAATATGCTGATATTTGCCATAAGCTAAACTTACTTTTTATGGTCGAAAAGTGTAACAGTTCAGCCAAAAAAAGATAAGTCTATAATACACGAGCTTGCTCGATGTATTATTGGCTTGTTTTTTTGGGCGGAATAGCCTTTCATTTATGAAATGAAGTAAACACAAGCTGCATAGCAGCGACTGACAGCTTGCTGTCAAGTTTACGAATGTAATAAATGAGAGGCTGAACTGTTACAATTAATATGATAATTCAAAACTTTTTCATATGGTAACATAATGTTTCCATATTTTCTATTTGCATTTTTCACATATTTATCCTTTTTCTTTTGTCTATTTTATACAAAGAGATTTTTTTGATGATAAATCTTGTGCTTTTTATTATTGATTATCTTCTCATTTTCAATTTGAAAAACATACGATAAGAGGACTGAAAAAGATGAAAATATTTCCGACCGTAATATTTATAATACAGCTTGCATTATCCTCTCTTTTTTTGTACTATTGTGTAGAATACACGCTGACACCAAGAGTGTTTGGTGCAAATGATATTTTAACCCTTTACAACATTTAATGCGGATATTTACAATCTGCTCTGCTAGAGGAAATTTCCAACCCACTACTTATTATGCTCTATGCAATAGCAATGTGGATTTCCCTGATAATGTTAAATAAATATTTACTGGAGGATTTATATGCGACTTAGAAATGTCAAAGGTTCTCAGGAAAAAATTCTTGAAAACCCCTATACTATACAGACTGATGGAACAAACGGTGAAGATTACAAAAGTCTTTGGAACAAAAACATATTTAAAAACGATAATCCAATTCATATTGAAATAGGTATGGGTAAGGGACAGTTTATCATGGGACTTGCTGCTGAAAATCCTGATATAAATTATATTGGTATTGAAAAATATTCGAGCGTTCTTGTCCGTGCACTTGATAAGAGGGAATCACTAGAAACCGATAATCTTATGTTTTTACGCATGGATGCCGAGGATATTGCAGAATATTTTGCTCCGGGCGAAGTGTCCCGCATATATCTTAATTTTTCTGATCCGTGGCCGAAAGACCGCCATGCCAAACGGAGACTTACATCTTCACAGTTTCTTGCACGATACGATAAGATTTTGGCTAAAGACGGACATATCCAGTTTAAAACCGATAACCGCCCTCTTTTCGATTTTTCTCTTGAAGAAATAAAGGATGCCGGCTGGACTATTGATATGTATGATTTTAATCTCCATAAAAATGGTCCTGCAAAGGATAATATTATGACCGAATACGAAGAAAAATTCTTCAATCAGGGCAAACCTATTTGCAAACTCATATGTCACAGATAAAAATCAAATACTAGTATAGTGTATCATTGATTTTCAGCTAAATAACGCAGGGTAAATTTTCATTCTGCAAGGCGGAGGAATGAGCCGTAGCGGGCTACGGCGATTGACAACAACACAGCAGATGGAAATTTATGCAAGTTATTTGGCGAAATGTTATTGATACAGTACACTAGAGTAAATTTTGAAAAACATAAATTTGATGGCTGCATTTCTGTCGAAATGGAATGTGCCGCTGTTCAGGCTATGTGTGATTGTAGAAAACTTAATGAAAATATGTTCCTCAGGCTTTAAATGGAGTTAAACATTTAATTGTTGCCGAGAACGAAAATGCAAGAGGTGCAGGTATGGAGGAAAATATAAAAAAAGAATATCACATAACAGTAAATGACAATGTTTTTAGAACGAAGAATGTAGGATTTCATGCTGTGCTTCTGTTTATTATATGTTTTGCTGCACAGTTTATCATAAGTTGTGTTCTTGAACAATTTAAAATTGTCGGTAATGAGCATATCAGAGATAATCTTCCTGAAATCGCACTTGTGATTTCGGTTATCATAGTTTGTGTATATTATTATATCAGGGAAAAGCGGACAAATGGAGTTATGTGTTTAGAAGTCAGTTTCTTAAGTGATGCTATTAAGATTTTGATAAACGGCAGGGAATACGCAGTAAAATATGATGAGATTGCGGAGGTTGACAAAATGATGGTTATCGACCGCATACATGATGAAAAGGGCTGTTATAGAATGAAGATAAAATGTCATGGCAGGAGCAGTCTTGAATTTGAAACGACAGCACAGGAATATGAAAAACATCTGGATTTTGAAGATACGGAATTGTTTGTTTTTTATGATGCGTGTAAGAGAGCAGGAATTAAGTGCTGTTGAATCAGTCTGCCTGACGGAAATACAAATTGGAAATGGTGGTATGACTTATGGAAATAAAAAAGATTGAACAGGATTTTTCAGTGTGTAAAGTAACGGACTATTCTTCTGTAAATTTGGATGATGAATATGTCTTTGTCGGAAAGACAGACGAAGAAAAATCATTAGTGTGTATTACGGATAATGTCCCGGAAAATGTTATTGAAAGAGATGATGGTTGGAAAGCATTTCGTATTCAGGGTGTTTTGAAATTTTCATTGATTGGGATTTTGTCTAAAATTTCAGGATTGTTAGCTGAAAATAAGATTGGGATTTTTGCTGTTTCAACTTTTAATACGGATTATATTTTGACAAAAAAAGAGAATTTTGAAAAGGCATTAAGTGTTTTAAAAGATGCCGGATATAAGATTATTGGCTAAAAAGGAGAAAAAGATGTATAAATTGATACTTGCGTCACAGTCACCGAGAAGAAGAGAACTTTTAAAAATGCTTGGGATTGAATTTGATATTAAGGTTTCAAACTGCGAGGAGATAATTACGAGCAGTGAACCGGCTCAGGTTACGATGGAACTTGCAAAACAAAAGGCTTTGGCAGTTGCAAATGAACTTGTAAAACAAAAGGCTTTTGAGACGGAAATTGCAGATGTGAGAGCGGCATCAGAGGCAAAAAATGAAGAAAATATTATCATAATCGGTGCAGATACGGTAGTTGCAGCAGATGGAGAGATACTTGGCAAGCCAAAGGATAAGGATGATGCAAGGAGAATGATAAATAAAATATCGGGAACAAGTCATCAGGTATATACAGGGGTAGCACTTGTACTTGTTAAAGATGACAAGGCTGCCTGCATAGAACTTTTTGCTGAAAAAACAGATGTTGAAGTTTGTGAAATGAGCAGTCAGGAGATAGATGACTATATAAGCAGTGATGAACCGTATGATAAAGCGGGAGGTTATGGAATACAGGGGATATTTAGCAAATTTGTATCCGGTATTAGAGGAGACTACAATAATGTAGTCGGTCTTCCGGTGCACAGGTTATATTATACATTGAAAGAATGTGCAAAAAGTATTGCAGACATTTAAAGAATAATATATATTTTTAGCCTTAGGGTATAGAGGCATTTCTATATACTAAGGCTAAAAATATATTAAAATCTAAAATTCGCATGATTTGAATTTTAATCGGAATGCATTGATTATGAGGTTTGCTGTTTGCTTATATCCAAAATCACTAGAGCGTATCATTAGGTTGTAATTATCAGCTTTTCCCCAATTGGTTTTTGTGAAATATTTACAGTGAACAGTTCGTTCATGATTGACCTTCTTTACTTTGTGTTCGGCTTCTTTTAGCTGTAGATTTTCACGCTGCATTGTCTTTTTGATTTCAGTATCTATATCGGCACTGATAAATACATGGTACGATTTTTCGTAATCTTTTAATATGTGATTTGCAAGTCGACCTACAATTACACAGGAAGATTTTTCAGGAAGTTCTCTTATTATCTCTTTTTCTTTCTGGTAGAGTTGGTCAACTTTTGGAAGTTCGGATTTATCAATAGGTGTTGCATACCACTCAAAGAAGTCGTGTAGGATTGGATTTTTGAGCGACTGTTCATTTGCCTGGACAAATTCCGTGGTAAAACCACTTTTTTCAGCAGCCAGTTTGATAAGTTCGGAGTCATAATATTTAAAACCAAGTTGGTTTGCTATAAGTTTTCCTATATCTCGTCCACCACTTCCAAATTCTCTTGATATAGTGATAACATAATTCTGTTTTTCATCGTCTTCAAGTACATTTTCGTCAGTGTTTTTGTCAGGTATTTTTCCAAGTAGACGGTCACGCTTATCTCCGACAAGTTTGTTAATAAATCCAAGAACCGTACCGACAAGAATGGCGGCTGCGATAGTTCCCACACCGACACTTCCCAGACTGTGAAGTGCGATAAGACAGGTTGTCATTGATATGACTACCATGCTACAGTCAAAGCGTACTTTTACCTTTGCAAATTCCATTCCGCTTATTTGCGAAACGGCAGACATTGCACCCTCTCCGGCAAGTGGGATAAGGTCGGCGGGAAGATATAAAAATATTCCGAAAGCAACAAGGATAGTGCTGACAAGAAGCATTGCTATGCGGACAGGATAGTTGTCAGGCGTTGGCAGGAATGAAGCTATATAGTTGCAAAAAGTTGTAAAATAACCGAAGATGACACCTACGACTACCTGAAGCAGACTTTTGGCTTTAAAGTTTTTCCTAAGTAAAAGAATTTGAAGAATGACAAGTACGATATGAAATAATATCGTTGCCTTACCCATTTCTACGCCCCAGACACAGGTTATCGTGTAGGGGATTGAGCTGACGGGAGACACTCCAAGATTAGATTTTACCGATAATGCAACTCCGGTAGTCATTATAAAAAGGCCGATAAAATACATCGGAATCCTGATATGCATATGTTTTTGTTTCATTTTGTGGTACCCTCCTTCCTTATTTCTGAAAGATTGTCATAGAGTTTTTCAAGTAGAAAAATAAGTTGTTCTTTTTCTGTGTCCGTAAATGTTTTTAATGCCAGATTTTCTATTTTGGCAAATTCTTTTTCAAGACGTTCTACATATTTCCAACCGAGTTTGGTAAGATGCACATTTAAGTATTTTCTGTTTTGTGTGCAGATGTTTCTTGTTATGTATCCTTTGTTTTCCATGCCGTTTAATATTGTCGTCAGAGAAGCCGGTTCTATGTGGCAGTTTATGGCAATATCTTTTTGAACAGCACCATCATGATTTTTGAGATAATCGAGAACTTTTGGCTGACCGGAAGTAAGTCCCGTATCTTTTACACTTGTGATAAGTGATTTCTGAACCATCAGATGATCTGTCATAAGAAGGTAATGAAGCGATTCACTCATGATATGTTTTCCTTTCAAAGATATATTATAGTTAGATTACTAATGGTTAGAAAACTAACTATTAGTAATCTAAGTGAATATTATGAATGAAAAAATTTAAAATGTCAAGTTTTGCGAAAAAGTTTAATAATATCAAACAAGCAGCAGAGCGGATTGTAAATATCCGCTTGGCTTATAAAGATAATAGTTCAACGGCTAACAGTTGTGTTGCATACGGCTGTTGCAATAAAAATATAAATTTGTTAAAATACACCATGAGGTGAGTTCTAGTGAAATGTGTAACTAAAAAAAGGTCTATCAGTTTTCTGATAATAATATTTTTAATAGCAGGAATGTGCTTTGATATTCCAAAGGCAGAGTCCTTTTTTGAGTACACAGATAAAGGAAAACATGAGATAATCAGCATATCTGATACAATAAGCCAATGCCGGGATATATGCACGGATGAGCTTCTTAGGATTGGTGAAAATGAAAGTTATATAGTTCAGGAGATTATTCAGTCTATAAGATTAAATGCAAGGCAAAATCACAGAACGCGTTTTTTGACGGGATATATTCAGGATTTAGCTTATAGTTTTGCTTACATGACTTATGTATCACTTATAGTATTGTTATCAGGCATCATATTTTTCGGTATTACGGTGATAATGTACATACACGCAAAGGACGGCGAAAAACAAAATAATACCTTATAACCTGCATTTCGGGTTTTCAAAGAAACAGACAAAAGCTTTGATAAGACAGTGTATCATATATACTTATGTCATGGCACTGTCTGGCATAAGTTGGTATGCGGTCTTTAGAAACGAAAATTAATCGGACAGTGCAGAATAGAGGTATTATTATGAATATAATCATGTGGATTGTTATTATCTTAGGCGGAATTTTAGGAATTGCAGTAACTCTCGGTACGGTAGCCGGTATGGTAGGTGTTATAATTTACAAGATATGCCGCAAAATAAGATATGGTATTTCACTTTATGATTGATGTATTTTGCACGGACTATGTAAATTAATACTTTTCGCATACAATGATTTTACATATTATTCAGTTAGTTATATAAGGAAAAAGTGTAGAAATATATTTATATATTAGATAAAAGTCTTTACGGATATTTTTTATATACCCGTAAAGGCTTTTGTTTTTTATAACATAAAAAACACTTCGTGAGGATGCAGATTTTGCAAAAAAGAAATAAATGCTATGTATTCCGCTCAAGTGCGAAAGAGTTACTTGCGACTCTTTGTTTGTATCAGAAGCGTAGCTGCATACAGACATAATTTTTCCAGAAGCCATTGCTTTTATTGGCTGTTTCTAGAGTAGGAATAGTATCTATATTGTAAAAGGAAATCTTATCACGCAATGACAGTTTATATTCGGTAAAAATATTGTCAGTGTCAGCTTTGTTTTTTTTACAAGTTTTTAAGGTAGGTATAAAATATCCCTGTTTTTTAGTGTAACAGGTTGTGGCAGTAGCCTTTTTTCTGTATTTTTTATCCATGTAAGCAGCAACGCTTTTATGTAGTGCCGTATCTTTATCAGAAAAATAATAATAGTCTTTGTAGTTTTTTATGTAATTATATAAGACACCCGATAAGATAGGAACTTTAAGTAAAATGGTATCATTTTCAAAAACAATCAGCATATCATCTGTATATTTATACTCTTCGGAATTACTCTCAGGAAAAGTAATACTGGTTTCAAGACTTTTAGGAAAGATAAGTTCCGGAAAAGAGCAGGATATATTAAGCATACCATCGTCATCAATAGTAATTTCTGTAATATCAAAATGCTTTGAATATCCGCTGAAAATAGTCTCATCGTCAGAAAACGGTGAGAGTGTCGAAATATCATTGTATGACATGATGCTTGCAACATTTAACATATTTTCAATATCTTCATAATTGTGGAGAAGCAGTATTTTTTCAAGTTCTTCAGCCTTTTCAGGAGCAAGAATTTTTTTCTGCATAAAATCTGTATAAACAGGAATAAGCTTTCCACCATCAAATTTATCATCCCTTATGATACCAAGCCATTTTTCAAGAGCCGTCTGGTTTGCCTTAGTAAGACCAAGCATTTTCTTGACGGGGCGGATGCCGGCAAGAATATCAATTGAAAAAGAGTTCTCCTTATCATTTAAGATATTATCGCAGTGCTCAGAAAGAGAAATGCTGTGCTTAGAACACTTATTTAAAACATAAGGAATATCAAAGGTCTTACCGTTAAAATGATATAAATAATCATAATCTTCCAAAATATCAAGAAAAGAATTTATCATATCAGCTTCACTCTTATAATTATCAGCAAAAAACTGTTTCAAATGCCAGCTGCCGTCACTGTTGTCAAAAAACATAACACCAATCATATAGAGTGAAGAAGCATTAGGAGACAAACCGGTAGTCTCAATATCAAAAAAAAGGATATTATCTGTCGGATGTTTAAAAAAATACTTAAACTTAGGCGACTTGCATATATAATCAAAAACTTTCATAAAAACCTCGATTCAAAAAATAAAAATAATAACTTCTTATAATAATACCACATATATAATAATATCACATAAAAAGACGAACAAAAAAATAAAATTTATCAAAAGACAAAATAGTTTGTTTCCCATAGTATTATAGAGAACATTTATTTGCCAAACCCATCCCATTTGTGTTAGAATGTTAAGTAAAGCGTTTCAGGAGGTAGTCTAATTGGAAAAGTTTTTTAATTCAGATTCTGCCTATGAAAAATGGGTAAGGAAAAATAAAAAAAAGAAAAATGCACAGCACAATGAAAGTGAAAAAAAGAGATATTTAAAGGGACTTAAGGGTCGGGTACAGAATAATCTAAGTGGATTTTTAAGAGTGCTCGTCACAGCATTGATAGTTTTTTTACAGGTATTGCTTATTATTTTCCTGCCATTTTTACTCAGACAGTTTACGGTATTTTTCTATTTTATAGTAGAAATTATTTCTGTTATAGCTATTGTAACACTGGTAAACCGCAACCAGAGTCCGTCATACAGGCTTGCGTGGATATCCATTGTACTTCTTTTGCCGATAAGCGGTTTTTTTATGTATTATCTTTGGGGAAGATCAAGTAAAAAAAGAAAATATCTTGACCGCCATATATTAAGACAGATTTCATATGGAAATCAGTTTTTGCTGGAAGACAAAAAGGTTACGGCTGAATATATTGCTAAAAATCCAGTTGCAGGGCGTATGGTGAAATATATGTCTGCCGAAAAATATATGTTTACCGGTGGAAATGAAGTCTCGTATTATCCTATGGGTGAAGATGTGTTTGAGGACATTTTTGCGGATCTTGAAAAAGCGGAAAAGTTTATACTTATTGATTTCTTTATTGTTGCTGAGGGAGCAATCTGGGATAAACTGCATGAGATACTGCTTAGAAAGATAGACGAGGGTGTCGAGGTCAAGTTTATGTATGATGATTTCGGTGCAGCTATAAGAACAGGCAAGTATTTCAAGCGTGTTTTAGAGGATGAGGGATTTGAGGTAAGGGTATTTAACCCTATTCACAAATATACCGGCGAACTTTACATGAATTTCCGTTCTCATCAGAAGATACTTATAATAGACGGAGAAGTAGGATATACAGGAGGGTTTAACCTTGCGGATGAATATGCAAATCTCATCGAACGCTTTGGAGTGTGGAAAGATACGGGTGTCAGGATATGCGGTGAGGGTGTATGGGGACTTACAGTTGTATTTTTGCAGATGTGGGAGGTCTGTGGCAGAGACGAAAAACATATAGATTATCTTAAGTATAAAGCAATATATCCTAGAGTTGGAAACACATATTGTCAGGTTATATCAGACGGACCGGCAAATAACCCGAGAAATCCTATAGAGAGTATTTACAATCAGATGATAATGTACTCAAACAAATATCTTTATATAACGACGCCATACCTTATAATAGAAGATTATATGAAGCAGTCTCTTATAGAAGCAGTAAAGAGAGGTGTCGATGTAAGGATAATTACACCAAATATACCGGATAAAAAGCAGGTGAAAATGCTTACGAATTACAATTATGGAGTTTTACTTAGAGAAGGTGTAAGGATTTATGAATATACACCGGGATTTATTCATGCAAAACAGATACTTACGGAGGATGCCGTTATCGTCGGAACGATAAATATGGATTACAGGAGTTTTTATCTGCATTATGAAAATGGTGTGTGGATGTCAGGCAGACAGATACAAAATGAAGTAAAGAAAGATTTTGAAAAGACATTTGAGGATAGTAAGGAAATAACTTATCAGGACTGGCTTAACAGACCAAGAACATGGAAGATGGTTCAGCCGATATTAAATGTATTTTCAACATTGATGTAAGTATAGCATTACTTTTTTATGTTATAGGAAAATGCTCGCAAAGTAGTGTGACACCAGGAGCAAAACGCTGGTTTTGCTCTTTTTTAGAAAGAGATGTAAAGGGGGAAAATATGATATATACAAATGTATGTAAGCATTGCCATAAGGTTTTTAAGTCAAAGATAAGGACATTGTGCTGCAGGGATTGCCGAAGTGTTGATGATTCACAGCTTGATGATATTGTTGCATATCTGAAATTGTACCCAAACAGCAATGCACTCCAAATATCGGAGGAGCTTGGAATACATCCTTATGAGATAATAAAATTTATGGATGAGGGCTGGTTAAATACCGTAAACGGTAAATTCAGCCGTCTGGAGGATTAACGATGATTAGTTTTGTAAAAGGAAAACTGGTATATATATATGAAAATACAATTATAGTAGAAAATAATGGAATAGGTTATGAGATATTTGTTCCAATGTCTGTAATAGGAAATATGCCGCAGATTGGCAGTGAAGTCATGATATATACATATATGAATGTGAGGGAAGATGCACTTCAGTTGTTTGGGTTTCTTGACAGAGATACGCTGGAGGTATTTAAGCTGCTTATCACAGTCAGCGGCATAGGTCCTAAAGGTGCAATAGGTGTACTTGGAACATTGTCAGCGGATGATATAAGATATGCGGTTATGGCGGAAGATGCAAAAACGATAGCAAAAGCTCCGGGAATAGGTGCAAAAACAGCGAGCAAGGTCGTTATCGAGCTTAAGGATAAACTCAAGATGCGTGATGTTGCTCCCGATATTAAATCAGAAATTGACGGGCAGCAAAGCATATTTGAAGATAATTCAAAACAGGCTGTTTCAGATGCCATAGAGGCACTGGCTGCACTTGGATATTCTGCAACAGAAGCGACAAAGGCAGTAAGAAAAGCGGATAAAGGTGACAGTGTTACTGTTGAGGAATTACTTAAGCTAAGCTTGAAATATTTATATTAGTGTTATTTAGCTGAATATGAACAGATCAGTACATTGGTACTTTGATATGGACTGAAAGGTATAATAAAACAAATATAAGCTTGCTGATTTAAAATATGAAATGAATTATCTGTAATATCAAAATAATAGATAAAACGGATGATTAGCATGGAGAAAAAAGATGGCAAAAAGAAGTATAACAACAGAGTTTACAGAGGAAGATGCAGGTATAGAAACCACATTACGACCGAAATTCTTAAAAGATTACATAGGTCAGGAAAAGGTAAAGGGCAATCTTAAGATATACATAGAAGCCGCAAAGCAGAGAGGCGAAGCTTTGGACCATGTGCTCCTGTATGGACCTCCGGGACTTGGAAAAACAACGCTTGCAGGCATTATCGCAAATGAGATGGGAGTTAATTTTAAAGTGACATCAGGACCCGTGATAGAAAAGACAGGTGACCTTGTTGCAATATTAAACGGACTTGCGGAAGGTGACTTGCTGTTTATAGATGAAATTCACCGTCTAAACAGGCAGGCAGAGGAAGTGCTTTATTCGGCAATGGAAGATTATGCGGTTGATATAGTTATAGGAAAAGGACCTACGGCAAGGTCGATAAGAATGGATCTTCCCAAATTTACGCTTGTCGGAGCAACAACGAGAGCCGGAATGTTATCCGCACCGCTGCGTGACAGATTTGGTGTCGTAAACAGGATGGAGTTTTACACGACAGACGAACTATATAAGATTATAACAAACTCGGCGAAAGTGCTCGGTGTCGAGATAGAAAAAGACGGTGCAGTCGAACTTGCAAGACGGTCAAGGGGAACTCCGAGACTGGCAAACAGGATGTTAAAGCGTGTCCGAGACTTTGCACAGATAAAATATGACGGAAGGATAACAAAAGAGGTCGCTGATTTTGCACTCGACCTGCTGGAAGTAGATAAACTTGGACTAGACAATACGGACAGACAGATAATACTCACGATGATAAACAACTTTGGCGGCGGACCTGTAGGACTTGAAGCACTTGCCGTATCAATAGGCGAAGATGCGGGGACGATAGAAGATGTGTATGAGCCGTATCTTGTGCAGAATGGACTTGTCGCAAGGACACCGAGGGGAAGAAGCGTAACAAAAGCAGGCTATGAACATTTCGGAATTGCGTTAAATGAAAATCTATAGTATAATAAAATGATGCAAGGGTCAAAAGCAGATAATGACACAGAAAAGTTTTTTGACTGAATTGTTATGTTTTGTCGGTTATATCACCGGCGTGTGAATAGAAAATATAAATTAAGGAGAATTATATAAAATGGAACAAAAGCAGATAATATTAACAGGTGACCGTCCTACCGGTAAACTTCATGTGGGACATTATGTAGGTTCATTAAAGGAGAGAGTGAAATTACAGAATTCAGGAAAATTTGATGAGATATATATTATGATAGCTGATGCACAGGCACTTACAGATAATGCTGAGCATCCTGAAAAAGTAAGACAGAACATCATTCAGGTAGCACTTGACTATCTTGCCTGCGGTCTTGACCCTGATAAATCAACAATATTTATTCAGTCTATGGTGCCTGAACTTACCGAACTTACATTTTATTATATGAATCTTGTAACAGTATCAAGAGTTCAGAGAAATCCTACCGTAAAAGCAGAAATAAAAATGCGCAATTTTGAAGCCAGCATACCTGTTGGATTTTTCTGTTATCCTATAAGCCAGGCAGCAGATATAACGGCATTCAGAGCGACAACTGTTCCGGTTGGAGAAGATCAGATGCCTATGATAGAGCAGTGTAAGGAAATCGTACATAAATTCAATTCAGTTTATGGAGAGACACTTACAGATCCAAAGATAGTGCTTCCGGACAATGAAGCCTGCCTCAGACTTCCGGGAATAGACGGAAAAGCAAAAATGAGTAAATCACTTGGAAACTGTATTTATCTTTCAGACGAAGCAAAGGACATTAAGACAAAAGTAATGTCAATGTACACAGATCCAAATCATATCAGAGTTGAAGATCCGGGACAGGTAGACGGAAATCCTGTATTTATTTATCTTGATGCATTTTGTAAACCTGAATATTTTGAGGAGTTCTTACCTGATTATAATAATCTTGATGAATTAAAAGACCATTATAAGAGAGGTGGCCTTGGCGATGTAAAAGTCAAGAAATTCCTCAATAATGTAATGCAGGCAGAGATTGAGCCTATAAGAGAGAGAAGAAAATCATGGGAAAAGCGACTTCCTGATGTGTATGACATCTTAAGAAAAGGCAGTGAAATTGCAGAGAAAAAGGCTGCGGAAACACTTAGTGATGTAAAGAAAGCAATGCAGATAGATTATTTTGATAATGGAACATTATAATAAAATTTAACAATATAAGAAAATTCCCGGCTTATTGCATAGGTAATGAGCTGGGAATTTTTTTGTATTGCGAGGATAAAAAGATTCTATGATATATTTGAAAAACAGTTGATAAGGTGTAATGGACACATATCAGAACAGTCAGGCTGTTAATTTATAAATAAGTAGATTTTAAACCTGCTGTTCTGGTAATAATTCCGAAAAATATGCTTTGAAAAAAACAAGCGGTTCATCCGAATTGGCGGCACAAAGAAAAATCCAGTCATAGGGATTTCCGGCATAAAGATTTTCATAGCCGCAATCATAAAGACAGGCATCAGTTTCCTCAATATATGTTTTTGTCTGATCTTCTTTTGACAAGCTCATGCAGCTGTCATTTTTAGATGAGAGCTTTATATTGACCCAGAAGCGATAAAAATCAAGAAGTATTATCATTTTTCGTATCGAGTCATATGACCTTGATGTTGAAATCTTTTCTTCTGACAAAAGGTCTGATATAATCTTTTTGGTAGGAAAATTATTTCTTACAATGTATGGGATATAATCTGCCTTTTGTGTTCCCTCTGAGGTTGTAAGCAAATGTCTTAACAAAGCTGATATTTTTGTATAATTATTGTTAGACATCAATTCTTTTATATATTCATATTGAGATAAGTCATAATTATCGTATATCGAATCAAAAATGATTTCCCTTACGATAAGACCACAGTCTTTATAATCTTCAGGGCGGATTTCCTCATAAATAGAGGAAGTTTTACTGCTGTTTTTATAATGATCTTTAGCAGACTGATATCTGCTCACCATTCTCTTGAGTTTATCGACTTTAGGCTTAGAGCGGGCAGGGAGTATTATCTCATCGGCAAGTTTTTTTAATGTTTTGCCTGCAGTTTTATTCCATGCTTTAAAATTTTCTCTGTTTGCAATCAAAAAAGGTATAAGTTCATCGATTGAGTTCATGGATTTGATGCGTTTTTGTATAAATCGGGTATAATTGCCCTCATAGTTTGTACCGGCAGGTGCATCAGCGTCGTTTACGATATTTATTATTTCAAGTGCTTCTTTGTAAGAAAGCCCATTAGAAAAAGCAAAATAAAAAACAGCTTCCTCAATGGTGTGGCAGTTAAAAGCTCTGTCGTAATAAACATGCTGGAAAAACCATATGGTTTCTTCGGTGTTTAGATTAAGGGCAAAACAGATTTCATATATCCTTTTACGGCTGCCTGCCTCGACCTTAGGGCGGTGCGAGCCATCAATCCATGAATAAACCGTTTCTTTTTCGACAGTTGCATTAATGGCTTTAAGTCTGGAAAAAAGATAAGACGCCATAGCGGATTTATCCTCCGGATCTATATCAATGCCTTTTCTTTTGAAAGTATCAGCGATTCCTATGTTAAAGGCTCTGAACGAATCCTTATCCTTTAAAAATGAAATTGCACTGTCATCATCGTCAAAACAATCTATATCATCTTTTGAATATTTAGAAATGCTTTGTTCGTTAAATTTTGTATAGTTTATGTTTTTTGTGTTATCCATAACAGACCTCGTATATTATAAAATTACCTTGTGCAAGTGAACAAGCTCCCCCCAGCGTTGCGAATTTATGATATTATATAATAAAGTTTGTGGGGATGTAAAGAATTAGTATTACAAAGTCGGTTGTATTTTGTGGTATGCTTATATGTGTTTTTTGATGGTTGTTTATGATTGATTTTGAGGGAGTGAGTTTATGGCGGATAGCAGGATTGCATTAGATAATGGCAGCGTGCTTGCCTTAACAGATGAAAGAATGATAGGTATAGTGTCAGAGATTGGCAGAGGGGCGAACTGTGTGGTTTATAATGCAGTTTATCATGACAGTATCGGAGTAAAGCATTATATAAGATTGAAGGAATGTTATCCGGCATATATGATGATAGAGAGAAAGAAGGATAACAGCCTTGAGCTGTGTGGAGATGGTGAGGTTGAATTTGAAAGGGCAAAGCAGGAATTTGTTGAAGCATACAGAAAAAATGTTTTTGTAAAGCAGACATTGGGACTTGTAAATTCAACAGTAAATCCGGCTGAGATCATAAATGCCAATAATACGGTTTATATACTTATGACTTTGGATGAAGGCTGCGATTATGGCAAATATAAAGATCAGACATTAGAGGAGTGTATCACACATATAAAGAGTCTTGCCAAAGTGATACAAAAATATCATACAGCGGGATATCTGCATCTTGACATAAAACCAGAAAATATGTTTATACTTCCGGAAAGCAGTGAGCATATTCTGTTGTTTGATTTTGATTCCGTGGCAAGGGCAGATGAAATAAGTTCAGGAGAAAAGGCAGGTCTTTCATTTTCAAAAGGTTTTTCGGCACCGGAACAGATAAAAGGGGAAATTAAAAAAATAGGATTTCATACAGATATATTTTCGATAGGGGCAGTATTGTTTTTTAAGCTGTTTAACAGAAAAGCAGAGCTTGATGACTGCAGAATATCGAGTACATATGATTATGACAATATGTGTTATAAGAGTGAAAAGTACCAGCCAAAGCTATACAGGGAATTAAGTGTATTCTTTAAAAAGACAATATCAACCTCGACAATACCAAGATGGCAGACGGTAGAGCCTGTTATAGAAAAACTTGATGAGCTTATCAGTCTTTCAAATCCGGATGGTGTATATCTCAAAGACAGTTTCTTGTATAATTCAGGCTGCTTTGTTGGAAGAAAGACGGAAATTATGATAATAGATGATATATTGTCAGCAAACCAGCTTGTGTTTTTATCAGGAATAGGTGGGATAGGAAAAACGGAGCTTGCAAAAAAATACGCCGACAAATATCGTGAAAAGTACAATACGATAACTTTTGCGATTTATGAAAAAGATATAAAAACACTCGTAAATAATGAGATAATGATAAACAATTTAGAGCAGGATGAAAAAGAAACGGATGAAGAATATTTTAAAAGAAAGTTAAAGATACTTGAAAAGACAGCAAAAGAAGATGACCTTATCATAATAGATAATTTTGATGTGGAGTATGATGAGAAATTGGAAAGTCTTTTTAGATGTCCGGCGAAATTTATCATAACAACAAGGATGGATTTCAGGGATTATAATTATAAGCAGATAAATGTTGACAAAATGGCTGATATAGAAGAACTGCTGGAGCTTTTTTATTCATACAACGATGAAGAATACTCTGAAACAGATGAAAAATACATTGAAAAACTGATCGAATATACAGACAGACACACAATGACAGTTGAACTCATAGCAAAATATCTCAGAACTACATTGGAAAAACCTGAAAAGCTGTATAATAAATTTCTTGAAAAAGAGGGAACATCAAATACAGGACAATCAGGAATAAAGCAGCGAAAAGACAGAAAACTCAGGATTGAAAGCGTAAATAACCATATCAGTACTTTGTTTGATATATCAGGGCTTAACAATGATGAAAAAGAAATCATGAGCAGCTTGTCACTTTTTGCAGGAATCCGTATTTTGCAGGAGGAATATGAGAAAATATATGGCACGGATACAGCAGACCTATATTTACGGAAACTTATTAAAAGCGGATGGATAGAATACAATGAAAAAAACAAAAAAATATCATTGCATCAGGTGATACAGGATGTGGTTTATAAAAATCTTGTGCCATGTGCCGAAAAGTGTCCAAACATAGTTGCGGGGATGATATGCTATGCTGCAAAGAAACCGGAAAATCATTCAGAAAAACTGATACGCCGTAAAATTTTAAAAATATTTATGGAAAGGCTTTCTGGAGAAAATATAAGTTATGCAAGACTTTGTCTGGCATATGGAAAGGATATGCAGCTTGACAAGGCACTTGAAATATGCAAAAAAAATGAGAGCAGTGAAGCGTATGATATCATACAGAAAATTTACAGAAAGAAGATAAATAATGCTTTGGTAAATGGTATGGCAGGCAGCAGTGATAAAAATACGGTATTAAACAGATTAAAAGAAATAAAAAATATGATGGAGCAGGTAATCCGTTATTGTGGAAAATATAGAGAAACTGTGTTAAATACGGATGAATTATTATCCTATAAAAAAGATGACAGTTATGCAAATGCTCATGAAACAATAAACAGTGATATAAATAAGTATATTGCAAAAGAATACATTGCTGCTGCGAGTGAAATACAGAAAGACTTAGAACAAAATATGTATGCGTTCCTGATAGATAAGCCGGATAAAGATAATGCAAGAATCTGTGAATTGGATGAGATTTATGACACTATTGAATGGATGTATAGAGAAGCGGTTGAGGCAATACCAAAAACAGCTTATGAAATATCTCAAAAAGAGGAGTTATATAAGAAAATATTTGACTTCTATTCAGAGGGAGATTTTATGGCTGTATATAGAAATAAGTATTATGCAGATATGGACAAGGCATATAAGTATCAGAAAATACTTTCAGAGCTTAGAAAAAATGAAACTGTTGATACTTCAGATATGAGCATAACGGATGAAAACGGTACGACAAAATTGTGGTTTGACGATATAAGCTGTACGGAATATGCCGGAAAACTTGAAGAAGAGGGAAAGTATACAGAGGCAGAAGTATATTATAAAAAGGCATATGAAAATGGCGAAGAAATGTATGAAACTGCCATGAAGAACATAGCTGCCATGTATGAAAAAACAGGAGAATATGAAAAGGCTGCGCAGGAATATAAGAGTGTGCTTGATAAAGATAAAAAACGCATGAGTAAAGAAACGGACTGCTTGATAGGTTATTCGTGTGACATATGTTTAAAACTCGTAAAATTGTATATCAAACAGGATAGATATTCAGAAGCAGAAAAATATATAAAAGAGCTTATATCATATGAAAAAAAGGATGCGGAAGAATATGATGAATATGCTTTAAATTATATGATAGCGGCATTTTATACATTATATAAAATAGAACAAAAAATTGACGGTGAGCATAAGAAAAATATAGATATACCAAAACAGCAGACTATTATAAAAACAGGTAACGCAGATGTAAATGCAGCAGAAAGGTTATGGAAAGAGTGTCTGATATATTATGATATGCTTGGAGAAAATAAAATAGAGTCGGAAATATTCGACTTTATATATGAGTATGTCAGAAAAGAAAATGCTGCGTATGAAAATCTCGTTAAAATTGCAGACAGAATAGAAAACTGGCAAAATGAGGAATTTAAAGAAAAATTGATAAACAGTATGATAGCAAAATACAAAAAAGAAAAACTGTTTGCAAAGCATCATATTGTGTTATTGATAAAATTATCAGAAACACTGATAGAATATGATGATAATGACACCAATATAAGAAGTGCGATGAACTGTCTGGATAATGCAAAAAAAATATGCCGGCAAAACAAAATAACTGATGAATACATACTTGGTATTCTTATCATGGCGGAGATAAAAATAAGAACAGTCATTGATATAGACATAGAAAGCAGTGATTATGATAAAAATTATGCAAAAATAAATGAATTAAGAAAAAGATGCGATTACATGGCGGTTGCAAAATATCGTATCAAATATGAAGAAAACAAAACAGAAGAACAGATACAGATATGGGAGGAGGCAGCAGATGGCTATGATATGGCGGAAAAATATATCAGTGAGCAAAAATGTCTAAAACAGCTTTATAAAATAATGAATGAAATGTGTGAAAAAGGAGAAATAAAAAAGACAGATGCAAAATATATGAATCTGCTTGAAAAAATGATCAATGTACATATAGCGCAGATGGTACAAGAGGAAAATGATATAAAAAAGATAAAAATGAACACATTTAATGATACGCAGACATCAGAAAATAAGATTTCAGAAAAAAGTATCAGTTCTGACGAATATAAAATGTATGCAGAAAAATATTATGATATTGCACTAAAAAGCTATGAAGCTGAAGATAAAACAAAGGCATGGAAAAAAATAAATGAGATAAAAAAGGCAGGAGATTTATTTAGAAACTTGAGAGAAACAAAAAAGGCGATGGAAATATATATAAATGCAATATATTTAGCTTTTGAAAACGAAAAAGAGGCAAAAAACAGTAAGATTAAAGGAAGGATAACTGACATAATAATAACTCTTAAGAATGAACTTTCAGGGTGTATAACAAATTGTCGGGCTGGGAAAAAGGAGGTGTCAGATGCAAATAAAAATGAGCATGAAAGGCAGGAGAACATCGAAAGAGTTGAAGAAGAAAGCCGTGAACTGATAAAAAAGATAACTGATGAATATGAATACAAAAAGATAGAATTTAAAAATAACAGATAGGTATCTTAATGCAATAATAATATAAAAGACTAAGAAAAATCCCCCGTGGAATCACTATTACAAAATACGACAGGCTGTTTGTTAGCATATGAGCATAAAGTGATTCAGGGGGATTTTCAATGAGATACAGTAAAAGTTACAGAGTGCTCAGGCTATACACATGGCTTGAACAAAAAAAGCAGATAAGCCTTTCAGGGACAGCAGTGGATTTTGGAATAGACGAAAGGACGGTGCAAAGAGATATAGCTGATATAAGGGCATTTTTGGATGATCTGAATTTAGAAACAGAGATAAAAAGAAGCATCAGCTACAACAGGGAAAAAGACAGTTATGTCATGGAGCTGGAGTAGATATATGACATGAGATGAGATACGGGAGGTGGAAAAAAACTGAAAAAATCATACAGCGACATATAGTGTCGCCTGCGAAGTATATAATTAACATGAAATAACAAACAGGAGGAAAAAATTATGAAGATTAAAAAGATTTTATGTTTCTTATTGGCAGCAGTATTGCTGGTGGAAAGTGGTGGAGGTCTGGCGTGCAAAAAGGCAGAGGCGGCAATAAACTACACCGGAGATTATTCAAAGACTAAGAAAACAAAAAGTTATGGTGTGATATGCAAAGAAATGTTTGGTGTCATATTGAAAAAACAGAATGCGTACAAAGGAAAATTACATCTTTCCAAAGCAAATGAGTATCCGGGCGGTCAGTATGAGGACAGGGTTGTCGGTGACATAAATGTAACAATTTATAAAGTTGGAAAAAACAGCTACGAAGGAAAGAAAGGAAAGATGAAAGTTAAAGTTAAGGTTTACAAGAATAAGATTGTGATAAAGCAGAAAGGTTATTCAAGTGACTTATATACAGATATGTCGGGTACATATAAGAAAAAGTAATATGAATAGAGTAAGGACTCATTCATATTTACGCATGGCATGAAGTGTATCGTTGATTATATTTAAATCACGGTCAGGGCATTGTTTTAAAAGGTTGATGGTATTGTGAAGAAGTCTTGAATCTTCTTTGGTGTCAAAAACAATATCATCAAAGGACATGCCGAGAGCAGTCATTACTTTTATAAGTAAAGGAACTGACGGGAGACGATGCTCTGACTCGATATGTTTAAGATGAGTGACAGAAATACCAAGTTTTTCTGACAGATCTTCCTGAGTTATATTAGCTTTTAGGCGGGCACTTCGTATTGCGTTACCAAGACATCCTTTTTCCATAGGGCAAATCTCCTTTAGCGTGAAATAAAATTATGTGTATATGTTAGTATATGTAATAAATAAAGCAAAAAGACATTATTTAATGTATATACAATAATGATATAACGGAAAAAGCTGATTTGCGATTAGCTTAAAGAGATAAAAAAAGCCCTTAAAAGTATATTAGCAATGAATCATATAATGGTGAGAGATAGTAAAGATAAATTTTTGAAAAGAAATAGAGATGGTTTTACAGCTATCATATCAATCGTGATATTATATATGTTTCTTGAAAATATCGGTATTACATGTCCAATAAAATTTATAACGGGTATATCATGTGCAGGCTGTGGAATGTCAAGGGCATGGCTGGCTTTGCTGCATTTTGATTTAAAAAAAGCAATATATTATCATCCGTTATTCTGGCTGCCGCCGGTAGTGGTGTTAAGTCTGTTGCTGAAAAAAAATAATGCAAAGTTATTTAAAATTATTTTGTGTTTATCCGCAATGTTATTTTTGAGTGTATATGTATGCCGATTGATTGATATGAAAGAGAGTATAGTTGTATTTAAACCGGAAGATAATATAGTATTTCGCATTATCAGATATATCTGATATTTAGTGTAAGTATTGCGAAACTAAGATTACGCTGTGAATTTTTTGTAACATATACGATATCAACACAAGGCACGCTCTTGCTGCCCGACACTCGTAGCGGTACATAAAGGTGTAAAAGATACACCTTAAGTACCGACGGTGTCAGAAGAACTTTGCTTATGATATGTAAAGTTGCAAAAAAAATGTGGTCTGTCTGGAGTTTTGCAATTAACTATGATAAATAGTAGATTGAAAGGAGAAAACAAATGTTTTGTAAGAATTGTGGAAAGGAAATTAACGAGGGAACTAAGTTCTGTCCAAATTGCGGTCAGGAATGTTCGGCAATGGCTGATGTGACAAAAGCGGCAAATGATATGTTCAATGCAACAGAAAAACAGATAGCAAGTGCTGTTGATGAGGTTCGCCAAAGCTTTAATGGAGAAAACGGAAACATAACACCAAATGGAAGGGAAAAGTTAAAGGATGACAGGGGATTGGCATCATACATAATACTTAGCATTATAACCTGTGGCATATATTCTTATTATTTTCTCTATAAGTTAGCACATGATGTAAATATAGCATGTGAAAATGACGAAAAGACTACACCCGGATTGGCAGCATTTATTATTTTGTCATTTGTGACCTGTGGAATTTATGCATGTTATTGGTATTATAAACTTGGAAACAGACTTGCAGCAAACGCTTCATACTATGGTATGAATTTTCAGGAAAACGGAACAACTGTATTGATGTGGTTTATATTTGGAATGTTATTATGTGGAATCGGGCCATTTATAGGAATGCATATTTTGATCAAAAACAGCAATAAATTATGTAATGCATATAACAGAAAGTACGGCTTGAACTAATTGTATTGAAGAAACATATTTAAAGAAAAAGTGTATTTAGATCTGACAAAGGCAATCATCGGATAAGCGGTGATTGCCTTATTAAATCATTGAGAGAACGAAATGGAGGAAACAGCATATGAAAAAGATCAGTGTCATATTAGTTTTGTGTATAATATCCGGAATGCTTTCAGGGTGTGTTATAAGTGATGTTAAAGATAAGATTGTCAGTGTGGTTCAATCAAAAAATGGTTTGACAGAAAAGGATGATACATCTGAAGGTAACGATATATCAGATTTTTCAAAAGATGAAAAAATATATTCGTTAGGGGACACGGTTAAAATATCTGATTACATGGCAAATCTGGAATATACATTAACAGATTTTGGAAGTGCTATTGGAGATGATGGGACGAAAGCAATATATTTTAAATATTATATTGAAAATACAGGTGGAGATGAGGAATATGTAGGTCCTGTTGATTTTACGATTTATGTTGATGATTCAGCTATAAATAAAGATTATTTTTTGAGAATGAGTGGCTTAGAAAGTTCAGAATCAGCAGATATTGCTGCCGGTAAAAATACAGAAGGTATATTTTATATAGAAAAGGATATTGATACGATATCAAAGCTTGAAGTAAGAGTTCGTGATGAAGCGACATATTTATTAGCAGATGCAGGTAAACAAGATGATGGAAGTACAGAAGAATATACAGGCGATGGTTCACAGAGCAATGATAGTAACAATGACAGCAGCATAAATGACCGGAGTGATAATGATGAAAGTGATGAAGTTCCTGATTTGTCAGCAGAAGAAGAATATGATGAACATGATGATTATATCCTCGATTCAAGTGACTCAAGATATATAACAAAATCAGAAATATCATGGATGTCAAAAAAGGAGCTAAGACTTGCGAGAAATGAAATATTTGCACGACATGGTTATATATTTAATTCAAGAGATTTAAGAGATTATTTTAGTGACAAAATCTGGTATGAACCATCAATAAGTTCATCAGATTGGAGTGACAGCTTTTTGAACAAATATGAGAAGAAAAACATTGCTTTGATAAAGAAGTATGAGTAAGAGTGAGGAGGGATTGACTAGAGTTGAGCAATATAGAATTTTGCGTGTGTTTGTCTTGATACAAAGAAAAATTATATTTGACAGTTCTCTATAAGAGATGTATTATATCTCTTATAAGAGTGAGATTCATAGTTGTAAATATTAACCTATTAGAAGAACAGTTATAATAGAAAAAATGCTTAGGAAAGCGAGGAAAAATACTATGGGATTGTTTAATTTTGATAATACACTTGATTGGGTAGGTAAAAATGAATCAGACGGAGAAATTTTTTATGGATACAATAATGGTGAAGGAAGAAATATGAAGTTAGTAGAACGACAGATTGATTTGATTAAAAAAATTATTGATGATTTGTCAAAAGTAATTGAAAGAGATGAATCTATTAGTGATGTTAATGAATTAAAAAATATTGTTTCTTTTTGGAAAGAAGTAAGGAATGATTTTGAATTAAAATTTATTAAAGGTCAAGCTTTTACTGCAAAGGATAAAATAAAAGAGTTTGATGAATTGGTAGCTGTATTTGAAAAAACAATATTTAAAATTGATGAAGTAGAAAAAATAATAATAAATCGTTTTGAAAAAATAAGAGAGATTTTAAAAAATAAGCATAAATTAGAAATAGGATGTTTTGAATATAGATCATATAAGCTTTTGTGTTGTGGATGGGTAAGAGATTGCTCACCAGGATGTGAAATGTTCACAGCTCTTAATGATTTACATAAATTATATACAGATGTTAGTGGAGAATATTTAAGTTTAATTAATGATGAAAGTGATTTATTAGAGGATGATATTATAAAATTGATTAATGAAAGTGTAAATGAAAAGATATATTTACCAATAAGAAAAATATATATGGATATTATTGAAATAATGGATATGAGAATAGAAGAATTACCGATTAAAGAATTTGACTGTTTAGATTATATATCTGATGATGTGCTAGACATAGAATTTGTTCCAATAGAAGATATGCATATTGATGTTATTGAAAATGAATATTCATATGATGTAAGATGGGATATTGATGATTTAAATAATTATTGGAATGGAATGTTGCAAGGTTTGCAGGATATTGTTGATAATGCAGAAAATAATATTAAAAATAATTTTGTCAATGGAATTAGTAAAATGGTTTTAGAATATTTAAGAACACAAAGAATTATGTTCAAGAAATTTATTGATAAAATTTAACTGATGTATAATTTTGATAGGCAAATACATGCTGAAATTGAATGGGGGTATTATATGTATTTATTAGATGAGTATGTTGGCGAAAGAGCTAAAGCAATGAATAATAGGTTGACGAATGAATTTGAAAGTGCTGAATTAGAAAATAGTATTAAAATATTAAAAATAAATATAGATTTACACGAAAAATTTGTAAAACGTATTTTAAAAAGAATTAGAAAAAACTATATTGATAAGGGGAACTCTGCTATTAATACTGATAATTTATGTAAGAAATATCCATTGCCGAATATTGAAATTAAAGGATGTTTTAATGAGGCACAATACTTAAAAAAATGTGAAGAAAATTTAGATGAATTAGTATATTATAATTACCAGCTGGAAAAAGAAAGAGAAAAAAGAATTACAGTAAATGAATATATTGATATTATATATTTTGAGTTAGAAAGACAAAAAAGTTTATTAAAGGATTTGTATCGCGTTACAAGACGAAAAAATAGATATTTTTCTGAACAAGCTTATAAAAAAATAGTTGAGCTAATAAATTATCAAATTTTTAATAATGATTTTATTTTTTCGGAAGCATATGAAAAACAGATTAAGAGTATTCAAGAATTAATTAATAACTAGGAGATAGGTATGAGTGCAAAATTTGAGATGTTAGCTAAAACTATAGAAGAAACTATGGAAATAATAAAAGATGGTTCGGTTGAAATCTATAAAATTAATCAGCAGGAAAGAACTCGTAGAACAGAAATAAGGGAGAATGCTATTACTGATAGAATAAGAATACAAGAGCAGGCGAATTTACTACATCATAAAATAGATATGGAATATAGCAAATTTGTATCAGCTATGAGTGCAGATGAACAAAGAAAAGATAAATTACAAAATTTGCTTAATTCAATCCTCAGTTCTTCAGAAGAACTTTCACAACAAGAATTTCAGTTATGCATAAAATTATTGGATGTGATAAGTTCTGTTGGATGCAATGTAAGGGCATTAGTTCCATTAAATGAAATCTATAGTGAACTATTAGAGATAAAAAACTAGTGTATTGACTTGTTGCTATTTAGTTGAATATGAACAGGTCAGTACACTAGTGTACTGTATAAATGATTTTTTGTTTTAGTGTAAAGTATTAATAAAATTTTTTTGATTTTTGGATAGTGTACAAAATTACAAGAGAATATATGACAAAGTTATTGGATAGACAAATTGAGATGAATATGTTTAATAACTTTACAATCCCGTACTCCAATGTTAAAATATACCCAAATATTCGGAGAAAAATATAGATTTGAAAATCTGAAAAGTAATAGATAAAAAACAGGAGGAGGCTTATGAAAAGAGTAGCGATAGGCAAACAAAGTTTTGAGGATATTAGGAAGAAAGATTGTTTTTATGTAGATAAGACAGCATTTATAAAGGAATGGTGGGAAATGGAAGATGATGTGACACTTATCACCCGCCCACGCCGTTTCGGAAAAACATTAAATATGGATATGTTAAACTGTTTTTTTTCAAACAAATATAAAGACAGAGGTGATTTGTTTGAAGGTCTTGACATATGGAAGGAGGAAGACTATCGAAGGTTGCAGGGAACATATCCGGTGATATTTTTAAGTTTTGCGGATATAAAGGCAAATAATTTTAAAGATACAAAAAATGATTTTGTGTCAGTGATAAATGATGTATATAAACAACATTCGTATCTGCTAAAAAGTGATAAATTGACAGAAGCAGAAAAAACTATATATGGGCAGTTAGATACTTATGCAAGCAATGCAGATGTAAATAAAGAGATATCAAATGAAATTGTATGCAGAGCAATAAAATCTCTGGCTGAAATGTTGTATAAATATTATGGAAAAAAAGTGATAATTCTTCTCGATGAATACGACACACCGATGCAGGAGGCATATGTAAACGGCTACTGGGAAGAACTTGTGACATTTACGAGAAGTTTTTTTAATTCTACCTTTAAGACAAATCCATATCTCGAAAGAGCGATAATGACTGGGATAACAAGGGTGTCCAAAGAGAGCATCTTTAGTGACCTTAATAACCTTGAAGTGGTTACAACATTATCACTAAAATATACTACTGTATTTGGATTTACGGAGCAGGAAGTGTTTGATGCACTTGATGAGTTTGCTCTTTCTGAACAAAAGGGAGAAGTAAAAGCATGGTATGATGGTTTCGTATTTGGAGAGCAAAAAGATATTTATAATCCATGGTCGATAATCAATTATCTTGATAAAAAGAAAATTGCATTATATTGGGCGGAATCAAGTTCAAACGGACTTATAAATAATCTTGTTCAAAAAGGAAGCCCATATATAAAAAAGATGCTGGAAACACTTATTAGTGGGGAAAACATAAAAGTTCCGATTGATGAGCAGATAGTGTTTTCGGAGCTTGATTATTCAGAGGATGCGGTATGGAGCCTTATGCTTGCAAGCGGATATCTTAAAGTTATATCAGCAGAAGAACTAAACATGATAAGAGAAAGTGCCAATGAGTATGAACTGGCTCTTACAAACAGAGAAATACTGTTTATGTTTAGGAAAATGATACTCAGATGGTTCAGCCCTGCTAAAAATGAAACAAACGAGTTTGTAAAAGCACTTATAAATGGTGATATAGAGGGAATGAATGTATATATGAATGAGGTAGCATTAAATACATTCAGTTCATTTGACTCAGGGAAGAAAACAGCTTCTAAAAAAGCACCGGAGAATTTTTTCCATGGCTTTGTATTAGGTCTTATGGTAGACCAGATAGACAATTATATCATAACCTCAAATCGCGAAAGTGGTTTTGGAAGATATGATATAATGTTAGAGCCGATAGACAAAAACGATGCTAAGTACCAAGGAAGAGTTCTTCCTGGAATAGTAATAGAATTTAAAGTGATAAATCCAAGAAAAGAAAGCACGCTTGAAGAAACAGTTGAAGCAGCATTAAAACAGATAGAAGAAAAGAATTATGATGCAGAGCTTATAAAGCGAGGAGTAAAACAAGAAAATATCCACCACTACGGATTTGCGTTTAGAGGTAAAGAGGTGCTGATAGACGGACGATAGATATTTTTAGATAAAACTTATAAATATTGAAGGATATTAAGGGGGATGTCATTATGGCATCCATTTTAATATCCTTCTTAACATTATATAACTAAACAAGGCAGTTATGACCTCGGCAATCCAAAAAGCGTGCCATACTCCGTAAACACCTAAAATTCTGCTGAGTATGAATGCGGCAGGGATTATTATTATCGTGTATCTTAAAAGTGATATGATAAGTGATTCTATACCCTTTCCAAGACCTTCTAATGCACCTGATGCCGTGACGGATAATGTTGATACGATAAAACCCGGACATATGATGCGAAGTGCCGTGGCACCTGCCTGTATGGTGGCTGTGTTTATTGAAAAAAGACCGATAAGTCTGTCCGGCAGTATCAGGCATATGACAGTGCCAAATATCATTATAAGACTGTTTAGCATAAGTGATGTGCGGTATATCTTATTTACCCTTTCTTTCTCTCCGGCACCATAGTTATAACCTATTATAGGACGCATACCCTGTATAAGTCCGTTGGCAGGCAGGTAGAGAAATGTCTGTAATTTATAGTAGATTCCAAGTATGACAACATACATACCTGAAAATGTACTGAGTATTGCATTTAGTGCAGAGGTGAGCAATGATGGCAGAGCCAGATTCAGGGTTGCAGGGATGCCTATTGCATATAATTTTTTTATTACAGATTTGTCAATATGCGTTTCTTTTATGTTAAATTTTATGCCGATATCGTATCTAGCATAAATAAATATATAGATAAGAAGTGTTGCAAGCTGTCCGGATATGGTAGCAATGGCGGCACCTGATATGCCGAGTGGTCTTATAGGACCGAGTCCGAAAATGAAAATCGGATCAAGTATTATATTGACGATGCAACCTGACATAAGGCTTATCATGGTAAATGTCATTTTGCCGACTGCCTGAAATACTTTTTCAAATGTCAGGCTTATACATAGTATTGTTGAGAAAGCGAACACTATGCGTGAATATTTGAGACCGAGATTTATAATGTTTGTATCAGATGTAAACATTCTTAAAAATGTCGGCATTATAAAAATGCATATACAGGTCATTATGATTCCGTGTATTATTGCAAGGAGCATACCGAGTGAAGCACTGTTGCAGGCTTTTTCTCTGCTTTTTGCTCCGAGGAAAAATGAAATGGCAGCATTGATGCCGACACCAAAACCTATGGCGATCGAATTTACAAAATTTTGTATTGGGAATACAAGGGAAAGTGCTGTCATAGCATCCTCGCTTATTTTTGCCACAAAAAAGCTGTCAACAATGTTGTAAAGTGAATTGACAAGCATTGAAATGACCATAGGAAGTGACATAGACAAAATAAGCGGTAAAATTGGTTTTGTTTTCATAAAATCATTGTTGTTCATTTGTATCTCCTTTAAAATCAGATAATATTTATATTGTTATTGTCATAGTGTAGTGAATTGATGACATTCGGTTAAATGAGTTGTTTAAATTTTTATCTGCGTTATTTAGCTGAAAATCAATGATGCAATACACTGTGAAGTGGAACATTTTGGCAATAAAAAAACGCACTCAAAAAAGCGCGTGGTGAAAAGATGATAAATTCAGGAAAAATCCACAAAAAATTTTCAGTAAATATAAGCGGACATATGTAATCAGGTGCAATAAAGATATGAAGTGCAGCGGTTATGCCTGTTTATATCAAAGCCGTATATGTTTAAATGTGAAAATACAGCAACGGAAATAATATTACTGGAAATTTGATGTGAAGTCAAGAATATAATTAAATTAACTTCTTGCAACAATGAATTATTCTCTTAAAAGGATGCTTTACATTCTAATACCTCAATGCTAAAATATATCTACAGATTTACGGAGGAATGCGTATAGATTGAACAGGAGGGTGTATATGGCAAGAGTCGTAGGTATTGGCAAACAAAGTTTTGAGGATATAAGGAAAAAAGATTGTTTTTATATAGACAAGACAGATTTTATAAAAGATTGGTGGGAATCTGCTGATGATGTGACACTTATCACCCGTCCGCGCTGTTTTGGAAAAACATTAAATATGGATATGTTAAAATGTTTTTTCTCAAATCAATATGAGGGCAGAAAAGAGCTGTTTGAGGAACTTGATATTTGGAAAGACGAGGAGTATAGGGAGTTACAGGGGACATATCCAGTGATATTTTTGAGTTTTGCGGATATTAAGGCGGATAATTTTAAAGATACAAAAAACGATTTGGTATCAGTGATAAACGATGCCTATAAACAACATTCATATCTGCTTAAAAGTGATAAATTAACAGAAGCAGAAAAAAATATGTATGAGCAACTGGACAATTATGCAAACAATGCAGACATAAATAAAAAAATATCAAATGAAATTGTTTGTAGAGCAATAAAAACTTTGGCTGGAATGTTGTATAAATATTATGGAAAAAAAGTGATAATAATTCTTGATGAATACGACACACCAATGCAGGAAGCATATATGAATGGATATTGGGATGAACTTGTAGCACTTACGAGAAGTCTTTTTAATTCGACATTTAAGACAAATCCTTATCTTGAACGTGGGATAATGACAGGAATAACCCGTGTATCAAAAGAAAGCATTTTTTCTGATTTAAATAATCTTAAAGTGGTAACAACTACAAGTAGGGAATACGCAACAAGTTTTGGATTTACGGAAAAAGAAGTTTTTGATGCTCTTGATGAAGTAAATATGTCAAATGAAAAGGCAGCGGTGAAGGAATGGTATGATGGCTTTACATATGGAGATGTCAAAGATATATATAATCCGTGGTCTATAATTAATTATTTACAGACAGGAAAAATAGATTCATACTGGACAGATTCGAGTTCAAATGGAATTGTAAACAAACTGATAAAAACAGGGACACCGGATGTTAAAGAAGCAATGGCAGTTCTTATTTCGGGTGGTGTAATAGAAAAAAAGATTGATGAACAAATTGTATTTGATTAATTAGATAAAAATGAGGATGTAATATGGAGCCTTTTGCTTGCAAGTGGGTATTTATGTATAGAGTCATATAAGGAAGTCGGCAGGCTGAAAAGAAAAATATATGGTTTGAAATTAACCAACCTTGAAGTAGAGAGAATGTTTGAGGTAATGATAGAACAATGGTTTGGGGAAGAAAAGTTTAATTACAATAATTTTGTAAAATCACTTCTCAATGGTGACATTGAAAGTATGAACGAATACATGAACAGAGTTACAAGAGGAGTAATAAGTTATTTTGATACAGGAAAAACCCCGTCTGATGAAGAACCGGAAAGGTTAGCCTCATGCTACGACTGTAGGGGAGTAGCTAATGGCTCAAGTTTGAACTGTTGTTCAAACTTGTATGCGATGACTGAAAAGTCATCGCATTTTTACCATGGTTTAGTATTAGGACTGATGGTCGACCAGGTAGACAATTACATTCTAAGTTCAAACAGGGAGAGTGGTTTCGGAAGATATGATATAATGCTCGAACCAATAGATAAAAATAATGAAAAACTACCTGGCATTGTGATAGAGTTTAAGGTATTTAACCAAAAGAAGGAAGATACATTAGAGGAAACGGTAGAAAATGCATTAAGACAGATAAAAGAAAAAGATTATGATGCAGAGCTTATCAAAAGAGGTGTGAAAGAGGAAAACATATATCATTATGGTTTTGCGTTTAAAGGTAAGGAAGTATTAATAGATGGTAGGTAGAGATATTTACAGAGTTTAATTTGCAAGATATAAACAGGAGGGTGCATATGGCAAAAAAAGTTGTAGCAATAGGGAAACAGGCATTTGATTCGGTTATAGAAAATGATTGTTTTTATATAGATAAGACATCTTTTATAAAAGAGTGGTGGGAAAATAAGGATGATGTTACCCTTATAACCCGCCCACGCCGATTTGAAAAACATTAAATATGAGTATGCTTGAATGTTTTTTCTCAAATAAATATAAGGATAGAGGGGATTTATTCGAGGGGCTTGATATATGGAAAGATGAAAAATATCGCAAATTGCAGGGGACATATCCGTTGATATTTCTTAGTTTTGCAAAAATAAAACAGAATACTTATGAGGGTGCTGTAAAACAGATAAAAAATGAACTTATAAATTTATATAATGAAAAGTGATTTGTATAATGAAAATGAAAAATTACAATACAAATCAATTCGTGTAGGCATGGATGATGAAACAGCTCAAGAGGCCTTAAATAATCTTTCAAACTATCTCAGCCGTTATTATGGCAAAAAAGTAATTATTCTTCTTGATGAATACGACACACCTATGCAGGAAGCATATGTAAATGGATACTGGGAGAAACTTGTAGGATTCACAAGAAGCCTTTTTAATGCAACCTTTAAAACAAATCCATATCTTGAAAGAGCGATAATGACTGGTATTACAACAGCTGAATATTCAGCTGTTAGGAAGTTTGCTATGCAAACTTCTAATGGCTCGGCTAAAGCCGAGACTATGTCTAAGGAAAGTATTTTCTCAGATTTAAATAATCTTGAAATAGTCACGACATTGTCCACAAAATATGAGACTTCATTTGGTTTTACAGAAGAAGTATTTAATGCACTTGATGAACAGGGATTACCGGATGAAAAGTCGGATGTGAAAAAATGGTACGATGGTTTTATTTTTGGAAAACAAAAAGATATTTATAATCCGTGGTCGATAATCAACTTTTTAGATAAAAAAGAATATAACACTTACTGGGCAGACTCAAGTTCAAATGGACTTATAAATAATCTCGTTAAAAAAGGAAGTCCCTGTATAAAGATGATGATGGAAACTCTTCTTAAAGAAGAAACAATAGATGTACAAATAAATGAGCAGATAGTATTTTCAGAGCTTGATTATTCAGAAGATGCAGTGTGGAGTCTTATGCTTGCAAGCGGTTATCTTAAGGTAGTAGCGGCAGAACCACTTGTTGGAAACCGCAGAAAAGCACGCAAATACACGCTTGCACTAACAAACTTGGAAATACGATTTATGTTTGAGGATATGATACTCAGATGGTTCAGTCACGCAAAAATGGAAACAAATGAGTTTATAAGAGCACTTATAAACGGGGATATAGAGAGTATGAATGCTTACATGAATAAAGTGACTTTGAAAACAATTAGCTACTTTGATACCGGAAATATTCCATCTGATGAAGAACCAGAAAGATTTTTCCACGGCTTCGTACTTGGACTTATGGTAGACCAGACAGAAAACTATATTATAAACTCAAACCGTGAAAGCGGTTTCGGAAGGTATGACATAATGCTTGAACCTATAGAAAAAACAAATGACAAATATCCGGGAATAGTGATAGAATTTAAAGTAATAAATCCCAGAAAAGAAAACTCACTTGAAGAAACAGTTGAAGCGGCATTAAAGCAGATAGATGAAAAAAACTATGATGCAGAGCTTATCAAAAGAGGTGTGAAAGAGGAAAATATACAACACTATGGATTTGCGTTCAGAGGTAAGGAAGTGTTGATAGATGGACGATAGAGTATTAAATTAAAAAATGCTTGCAGACCCTGTTTCCACATCGGAAATTCAGAGGATGAAACAGGGATATGAATTGCTGCATACGCGGCTTGCTACGTTTGCACACAGTTCGGTAACGATAAATGAAAGTGACACTTTGTCTTTATCAAAGGCGAGGACAGACGGGATTTCGGAGGGTATATCAAAAGTAATCTCACTTACACAGAGTAAGACGAACTCAAAGGGCAGATATTTTGGCGGAAGTGCAAGTGCAGGTGTAAGTTTTGTTGTTTCCGCAAATGTGGGATTTAATGCAGGAGTAAACAGCAGCACTGCAAATACAACGGGAAAGACAAACACGACAACAGAGACAAATCAGAGAAGCAGGTCAGTTACCGATACGGTTTCATCTTCAAAAACAGCGGGAAAGAGTTTGCAATTAACATATGAAAACCGCTCTGTTAAGGCACTTTTGGATAAAATCGATATTCCGGCTGAGTCAAAGGCTGCATTTATCAGATATACAAAAGCCGTGACAAAGGATGAAGTTCAAAAATTGAGAGGTCAGGTAGTGTATAGCCTGTTCAATTATGAAATAGCATTCGGACTTGCAAAAGGAAAAGAAAACAATATAAGCAGTTGGTATGATTGCATAAAGGAGATGCTTGAACCTGATATTATGCTTCTTAGTGAAAATGACCAGCAGAAAATAATTGCTTTATTGACAAAAGAACAGGCACGGATTGATGGCACAGCCGAGATAGTGGATTTATTTGAACGGCTGATGGATCACATATAAAGGAGTGTGGTTGTATGGATTTTTTTTGTGGATTAAGTGAGATTTCAGAAACTAAAGGTATGAAATCAGGTGAGATTAGCAAAAAGGCAAGCGAAAAGTTTGACAGGCTTATGGGTGATGATAATTTAAGTGAAGTATCTGCGGAGCAGCAGGAGGATATAATACCCGAAGAACCCGATTATTCTGAAAAGAGAGAACAAACTCTGTTTATGAGTTTAATGGAAATACATATGAGACTGACGAAAACGGTCAGACATATAAGAAAAACGGCGAAATTCTTCCCGATATTGAATATACGGCAAATGGAAATGTATATAAAACGGATGGCAACGGAAATAAAATATCGTGTGACTCAAATCCTGAATATACGGAGGAGGGTTCTAGGAATATGAAAGAGCAAAAAGAGTCGGGCGGTGAAGAACGCAGAGAGGACGATGACGGCGGACACATTATTGCGAGAATTCTCAGCGGTTCAGAGGGTGAAGAAAATCTTGTGCCGATGCGGAGAACGATTAACCGTGGCGATTACAAGAGAATGGAAAATGAGATTGCTAAGGCATTACAGGAGGGCAAAGGGGTCAGCGTACACATAAAAATTGAATACAACGGTGAGTCAGGCAGACCGACAAAAATCAGGGAAGAATATATTATTGACGGCAAAAAGACGGTATGTGAGTTTGATAATGTTGAGGGTTCTACGGATTTATCAGAGCCGTTGTCAGATAAGATAAGTGACGAGGATTATGACAGATTAAAACAAACTTTAATGGATGTCAGTGAATATCGTATTCAAAAAGAGTGGAAAAAGAAACATATAGACGCATGAGAATACAGGAATCTATAAATATCTCCCTGCAAAGGATGCCATCATGGCATCCTTTTAAACATCCTCCTAACCATAATATAACTAAACGATGCAGTTATCACCTCTGCAATCCAAAACGAGTTCCATACACCGTAAACACCGGTGTACTTGAACTTTGCAGGGTTCACGATCCAAGAGTTGTGAGACTTGTCGCCGTATATGCGGCCTTGCTCAGCTTTATTCCTAAATTTGCCGCCATAATAAGCACTATGCCCGTTGCTATCGTCGGCGGTGTAAGTTTTATTTTTTATAGTTTGTCTGTAGTGGACAAACACTTTTTGACATTTATGTTTACTATGGACATACAGATAAATCTAAAATAATGGTATTATAAAGCTGTGCAAAACAAAAAGTTGTCCTTGCAGATTTATATTATGAAGTTGTAGTGTAAAGATGATATTTATTTCATTTGTTTTGTAAGTGACAATCAGTAACAGTGATGTTTTTAAAGACATAGTTGATTTAAAGTATTTTGTTTAAGCAGATAAAAAGAAATGAGGGATGCATATGAATCATTTTGTTGTTGCAATAGGAAGAGAGTTTGGAGCTCAGGGCTGTGATATTGCTGAAAAGCTTGCCGAAAAACTTGGAGTTAAACTTTATGACAGACAGCTTGTCGAGGAAGCTGCAAAGAAACTTGAGATGGATGAGCATACCGTTCAGAAAGCAGATGAGGTATCTGCAAAAGATATTGAGGGTTTAAAAACTACATACGGCGTCGGCAATTTTTATCTCTCAACCCAGGTGCTTGATGCACAGGCTGATATAATTGAGAGAGTTGCACAGAATGAGTCGTGCATCATAATGGGAAGATGTGCTGATTATATTTTGAAAGACAGGGACGACTGTCTGAAGATATATATCTATGCTCCGTTTGATGTAAGAACTAAGCATATTGCGGAGAAATATGATATGTCGATGTTTTCGGCAAAGAGACTTGTAAGGCAGATGGATGAAAAGCGTGATACATATTATAAATATGTCACGGGAAACAGGAGAGGTGAGCATGACGGAAAAGATGCAATGTTCGACAGCAGTATAATGGGAGTTGACGGAACTGTCGATATGCTTCTTGAAATGATAAATAAAAAGTTCGGATGATTTTAATATTTGATAAAAGATTAATTTGATATAATACTAATACATAGGTAATAAAAGATTAATTTGATATAATACATAAGTAATAGTGTTATAAACAGACAGCAGATTACTAATTTCTGACTGACTAAAAATAAATATAGTATATAGCGTGTCAAAGGCGACAAAACATAAAATATGTTTGCCGCTTATTTTTTTGCAGGATTTGTGTCTGGGCACACTTGGCACAAAACTTATGTGCGAAAGGCAAAACCTTTTGCACTATGCACAAAAAAATGTGTGCAGAAACGGGGGCTAATATGATAAAACGATGGAAAAAATTAAATCTTACAGTACAGATAATGATAGGGCTTGCAATTGGTGTGATACTTGGATTTATAATTCCTAAAAGCTGGACAGGAGTTATCAAGGCATCGCAGACTATAGGAACGATTTATATGAATGCTTTGAAAATGATGATATATCCTTTGGTATTCTGTTCTCTTGTATGTGGAATAAGGAGCATGGGAAGCGTGTCAGCAACGGGCAGGATAGCAGGCAGAGCGATGGTATTCTTCTTATCGACAACCTGTCTTGCCTGTGTCTTTGGTATATTTGTTCCGCAGATGCTCGGTATCGGAAAAAATGCAAAGCTGCAGCTTGCAAGTGCGGATGTAGATGTGAATAATGTGTCAAACATACTAGATACAATAACTAACCTTATTCCGTCTAATCCGTTTGCCTCGTTTGTAAACGGTGATATGCTGTCAATCCTGGTGTTTGCGGTTATCATAGGTTTTGCGATACTTGCATTACAGGAAAAAGCCCAGCCTTTGATGGATCTTATAACATCTGTCAATGAAGTTTCAATGAAAATATTGTTTGAGGTTATGAAATTTACTCCGCTTGGTGTTCTTTGTACGATAATGCCGGTTCTTGCTACTACCGGTGCAGATACGGTTGTTTCAATAGGAACGGCACTTCTTACGACATATGCGATAATAATAATATACGCCGTGGTGGTCTATGGCATCATAGTGGGAGTTATAGCAAAAATGCCTTTAAAGACATTTGTAAAATCGGTAAGTCCTGCTGCACTTAATGCATTTGGTACCTGTTCAAGCTCTGCGACTATTCCGATAAGCATGAGATGTGCAGAGGAGGGAATGGGTGTATCAAAGGAGATAACAAGTATAGTGCTCCCCCTTGGTGCAACTGTAAATATGGATGCAATATCAATACTTATGTCGGTTATGATAACATTTTTCGCAAATGCCTGTGGGGTTCACCTTACTTTACTTAATATGGTCGTGATAGTATTGGCAAATGTGCTTTTGTCAATAGGTACACCGGGTATTCCAAACGGTCAGGTTGCATCATTTGCAGCACTTATCCAGATAGCAGGCATCCCGGCAGGTGTTATGGGAATATTCATAAGTATAAGCACACTTTCAGATATGATAGTCACTATGGTAGATGTGTTAGGTGATATGGCATGCTGTGCTACTCTTAAAAGATTTCTCGGAAGTGAAAGTGCAAATCGTGATGTATCTTCTCTAAATACTGCTATGATGGAGCATGGAGTGGTTAATGTAAAAGAGGGATTATACAGGGAATAAGCAGGTATATTTGTATATTTACAAAAATTTTAACAGTTCATTGTGAAGCTGTTTTGCCCTCGCATACCATGTGTGTTCACGATTTGCAAAGTTAAATGCGTTTTTCTGAATTCTCTCCAGTTTATCAGTATCATTTAATGCATTTTCAAATATCTCAGGCAGTTTATCAAGCTGCTTGAGGTCATAAAATATAATATTTTCATCAGGTGTGAGTATCTCATCAAGGTATTTGCTGTGGTCTGTTATGCAGACTGCTCCGTTGCACATAGAGTTAAATATCCTGTCGTGGGCACCATCTTTAAACCATGGCATGACATTTAATGAAAGTCTGCTGTCGGCGAGTGCTTCAAGACATCCAAAGGAAAGCTCATCAGGATTCATGTCGAGATTTTCGGGATGTTTACACCTGAGGTTATCGTAACCTTTGCCGACACAGTGTATCTTAAAGCCGGCATCGGCAAGAGTTTTAATCACTTCACCTCTGAAATAACATCTGACATATGTATCGATGAAAATCATGTTTGGAATAGCTGTTTTTACTTCCTCATGTGTGATTCCGGGAATAGCTTTTTTTAAGTGTTCTTCCATTGTCAGATCATCCGGTTTGTCGGGATTGGTGATAAGATCATGTATTATCTCAAGATAAAACATTGCATATTCGTCACCGAGTCTGTTTATTGCATCGTCAAAGACTTCCGGTGGTGTGTAATTACCGGTAAAACATATGTCATATTTTCTGTCAGCCATCTTCTTGTAATCTCCGTTTGGGGAGAGTGAGGTGCCGCCTAGTGGAAGAAAAGTTCCACTCATAAGTTCCGGATAAAATCTTTTCATATATCTGTCATGGTATCTGTCGATGGATACTTCATAAAAAATATCTGGATGTATATCGAAAAGTTCGGGATAAAAATATGGATGGTCAACGGCTATGTTGACGCATGGGATTTTGCGTTCATCCCAGATAGAGACTCCATTCATGTTAAAAAGTGAAGTCTCATAATGAATACCGTCAAAGTTAAAAGTGACAAGTATCGTGTCATAAGCTGTTGCAAAATCGTAAAGTTTTTCTGCACTTTCTTCTTCTGTTGTCTGGTCGAAAAGAAAAGTCTTGTATCCTAAGGCTTCAAAGCCTTTTTTTAATTGCAATGAAAAAAATTCAAGGGTTTCGGTTCCGCCTGTCATAAGCACTATTTTATGTCTCATTTCATTCTCCATTCCTGCATAAATATATAAAATTATAGCATACATTTTGTGGATTGTATATCATAAAGAAAAAATTCAATAATAATGGGTAACAGTTCAGCTTTCCGTTTATTACATTCATAAACCTGCCATGATAACAGTTATAGATTATGTACTGATAAGTAAATTTTATAAGATTGCAGCCTGTTTCATGCCGATGGGTGAATAGTAACTTTTACTTGCCCTAAAAGGTGCTATATATTATAATTAGTTCACATTAAGAAAAACCGGGTTACAAAATATTGCCGCTCCCGCTTATGGTGTGAACGGTTATCGCAAAGGCTGATTTCATGTCTGCGGTGTGAATGGCAGTTTGCAAAGTATGTACTCTGTGAGTTCTTCGTTCAGAAGATTTCGTGAGTACATAAGTACGGAAAGGAGAAAGAATCTATGATTAGAAAGAACAGAAAGAGTATTTGTTATGTAATGACGCTGGCTTTGTGTGTGACATTGGGAAGCAGTTATGTACGGGCTGAGGATACAGAGGCACAGGGGATAAATGTGGCATATCATACACAGGATGAGATAAGGGCATTTTGTGCAGAAAATGCTGCGGGCTTAAATGATGCACTTACATTTGCAGAAAATCCTGTTGTCAGTGGAGATTATTCTGCCGGAAAGCTATCTGACAAGACATTAAACAGTGCTATCAATATGTTTAATCAGGTGAGATATATAGCGGGGATTTCATACGATGTGCAATTAGACGATACATACAACAGCCTTACACAGACGGCAGCACTTGTAAATTATGTAAATGGTGAACTCAGCCACTATCCGTCAAAACCTGCTGATATGGACGAAGATTTATATAATCTTGGAGCAAAGGGAGCAGGAGAGAGTAATATTGCATGGGCTTCATGGAAAAATGCCGGTATGAACCAGAGTTTGGTAAACGGCTGGCTTGATGATGGAGATGATTACAATATCGACAGATTAGGGCACAGAAGATGGGTGTTAAATCCAAATATGAAATATACCGGTTTTGGAGCAGTGACTGGAACTAATGGAACATACAGTGCGATGTATTCTTTTGATATGAAAAATACAAAAGCGGGTGAGTACGGAGTTGCATGGCCGGCACAGAATATGCCTGTAGAATATTTTGGTACGGATTTTCCGTGGTCTGTATCTATGGGAAAAAATGTAGATATTACTTCTGTTAAGGTAAAACTTACAAGGGAAAGTGACGGCAAGGTATGGAACTTTTCAAGTGAAGAAGCAGACGGTTATTTCAATGTAAATAATGCAGGTTACGGTCAGAAAGGATGCATTATATTCAGACCTGATACCAGTATAAAATATACAGCAGGTGATGTGTTTGATGTAGACATAACAGGTCTTGGCAGTGATGTAAGTTACACGGTTAATTTCTTTAGTCTTGAAGACGGTCAGGCTGTGACAGCAAAACCTACGGTAAAGCCTACAGAGACACCGACGGTAAAGCCTACAGTAAAGCCTACAGAAACATCAACGGCAGTACCGACAAAAGAGCCTGAAATCACAGAGAAACCTGAGGAGACAGAGGAACCAGAAATTACGGACGAACCTGAGGAGACGGAAGAACCGGAAGAGGAGCCTGAGGAGACAGAAGCTCCAACTGCAAGACCAACAGTGACACCGACAGCAAAGCCGGTGACAAAGCCTGCAAAAGTTAAGATAAAAAAGTGGAAGATAAATAAAAATAAGGTCACTGTTTACTTTGGAAAAGTAAAAAATGCATCGGGTTATCAGGTGAGATATTCGACGAGCGTAAAATATAATAAAGACTTAAGCAGCAAAGCCGTATCTTGCAAATCAACGAAAACTATGGTTAGATTGAAGAAGTCAAGGAAAAAACATTTTATACAGATGAGGGCATATACTAAGAAAAACGGAAAGAAAGTATATGGCAGTTGGGGGAATACGATTAAAATATATAAAAATATAAAATAATGCAAGGGTCAAAAGCATATGAAATAAGGCATATGCAAAATGGCACATGGAAATGGAGGGAATTATGAATTTTACAAAAATGCATGGTTGTGGCAATGATTATGTCTATGTTGACTGCACAAAGGGGATGATAGAAAATCCGGGTGAGGTTTCAAAAAAAGTCAGTCACAGACATTTTGGGATAGGTTCTGACGGTCTGATACTTATATGTTCATCTGATGTTGCAGATTTTAGAATGGCTATGTATAATGCTGACGGTTCAGAGGGGGCAATGTGTGGCAACGGTATCAGATGTGTTGCGAAATATGTTTATGATAAAGGACTTACCGACAAGAAAAATCTTTCTATCGAAACAAAAAGCGGAATAAAAAGACTTGAGCTTACAGTGGAGGATGGAAAGGTTTCACTCGTAAAAGTAAATATGGGAGCACCTATCCTTGAGTCAAAAGATATTCCCGTTGCGGTTGATACGGATAAATGTATAGATGCGGATATAAATGTTGACGGAAAAGTCTATAAGATAACCTGCGTCTCAATGGGAAATCCTCATGCAGTTACTTTTATAGATGAGGATGTAAATAAATTCCCACTTGATAAGATAGGTCCTAAGTTTGAAAATCATCCTATGTTCCCTGATAGGGTGAATACGGAGTTTGTCCAGGTGTTAAACAGACATGAAGTAAATATGCGTGTCTGGGAGCGTGGCTCAGGTGAGACACTTGCCTGTGGTACGGGAACTTGTGCGACAGTCGTTGCCTGCGTTTTAAATAGTCTTACCGAAGATGAGATAACGGTTCATCTGCTCGGTGGTGATATATTGGTAAAATATGACAGAGATAACGATACAGTCTGGATGACCGGACCTGCGGCTATTGCATTTGAGGGAACGATAGAGATATAACAAAGATTAAACTTATGGCACTGCTTTGTAACAGCGTCTTAAAAAATTTATTATATTTGTTTTGATAAAAAACGGAATGGAGAACATAAATGAAACTTTTAGAACTGATAAAAGATTTAGATTTTGAGTGTGTTCAGGGAAGCACTGACATTGATATTACTACACTTGTATATGATTCACGAAAGGTTGAGGATGGAAGTGTTTTTGTGTGTATAAGTGGTGCGGTAAGGGACGGACACGATTTTGCGAAAGATGTTGTTAAGGCAGGAGCAAAGGCTCTTATCGTTGAAAAGAATGTAGATGTGCCTGACGATGTGACTGTTATTAAAGTTGCTGATACAAGACTCGGTCTTGCTGTTTCATCAGCGGCATATTTTGGAAATCCTGCAAATGAACTTACAACTATCGGAATTACGGGAACAAAGGGGAAAACCACTTCAACTTATATGGTTCGTTCCATATTGGAGGAATCAGGCATCAAAACAGGACTTATCGGAACTATCGAGAGTATTATCGGTGATGAGGTCATTCCATCTGCAAATACCACACCTGAGTCATATGTAGTTCAGCAGTATTTCAGAAAGATGGTTGATGCAGGCTGTAAATGTGTCGTTATGGAAGTTTCTTCACAGGCACTTATGCTAAACAGAGTAGGCGGCTTTGTATTTGATTACGGAATATTTACAAATCTTGAGCCGGACCACATCGGACCAAATGAACATAAGGACCTTGATGATTATATCCACTGTAAGAGCCTGCTTTTCAGACAATGCAAACAGGGTATCTTCAATGCGGATGACAGCCATCTTGAAAAGATACTTGAGGGTCATACCTGTAAAGTTGAGACATACGGTTTTTCTGAAAATGCAGATATAAAGGCATCTGATGTTCATCTTATGGATAAAGGTGGAACGCTCGGAGTTGCATATCATATGAGCGGTCTTATGGATATGGATGTTGAGATAGACATACCGGGCAAGTTCAGTGTTTACAATTCAATGACCGCAATCTCAATATGCAGACACTTCGGTGTAAAGAAAGAAGTTATACTCGACTCGCTTTCAAAAGTCAGAGTTAAAGGCAGGGTTGAGATAATACCTGTATCACCTAAGTTTACGATAATGATAGATTACGCTCACAACGCAATGAGCCTTAACAGTCTGCTCACGACACTTAAAGAGTATTCGCCAAAAAGACTGGTATGTCTGTTTGGATGTGGTGGAAACCGTTCGAGAGAGCGTCGTTTTGAGATGGGTGAGGTTTCTTCAAAACTTGCAGATTTCACGATTGTTACATCTGACAATCCGAGAAATGAAGAACCACAGGCTATCATTGATGATATAGTTACAGGGGTAAAGAAAGCGGATGGTAAATTTATAACCATCATCGACAGGGCAGATGCGATAAGATATGCCATTGAAAACGCAAAAAAGGGTGATGTTATTGTGCTCGCAGGAAAAGGACATGAGGATTATCAGGAGATAAAAGGAAAGAAATATCATATGGACGAGAGAGAACTTGTCGCTGATGTAGTAAAAGATGGTAATTTTATCAGATAACTGAGCCAAAGGAGCAGGACTTCCTAAATGGCAGTTAAAGAAGATACAAAAGGCTGAAGGCGGGAAATTTTTAAAGCTGAAAGTTTATGGGAGTCCTGGACGATAAAAAATTAAAAAGAAAAATTAGGGGAAAGAAATGATATTTGCTGATGTAATAATAGATATATCAGTCAAGAGTCTTGACAGACCATTTCAATATATAGTTCCTGAGGAGATGGAGTTTGATGTTGATATAGGTTCGGTCGTAAAAATCCCGTTCGGCATGGGAAATCGAACTATGACAGGATATGTCGTTGGTCTTTCGGGCGAAGCGAAGTTTGATATATCAAAAACGAAAAGCATACTTGAAATAATAAAGCAGGGAGTGGTCGTGGAATCACACCTGCTTTCCCTTGCTTATTGGATAAAGGAAAATTACGGCTCAACGATGAATGATGCCATAAAGTCTGTTATGCCTGTTAAAAGGGAGATAAAAGAGCAGATAAAGAGAGTTATATATCCTGCTGTCAGCATGGATAAGATGAGGGAAAAAAGAGACGAGTTTGAAAAAAAGCATAATAAGGCAAGAGTAAGACTTCTCGATGAATTTCTTAAGCTGGATAAGACGGCTTATAATGCGGGACTTGATTATTCTTATGCCACAAAGAAACTAAGCCTTACGGCGAGCGTTATAGAGGGACTTAGGAAACTGGATATAATAACGGTCGATGCCATACAGCAATACAGAAATCCTATTGGAAATATTGATGAAAGACCGGAGGTGCGTCCTGTTTTAAACAGAGAGCAGAAACACACGGTAGATTCGATATTAAATGATTATATAAGAGATGTAAGAGGAACATACCTTATTCACGGGATAACAGGAAGCGGCAAGACAGAAGTGTATATGAATATTGTTGAAAAGGTAATCTGCCTCGGAAAGCAGGTTATAGTGCTTATACCGGAAATCTCACTCACATTTCAGATGGTAAACCGTTTTTATAAAAGATTTGGAAACAGAATATCAGTCATGCATTCAAGACTTTCGGCGGGGGAGAGGTTTGACCAGTACACAAGGGCAAAAAACGGCGAGATAGATGTTATGATAGGACCGAGGTCGGCACTTTTCACACCGTTTCAAAATCTCGGACTTATCGTTATCGACGAGGAGCATGATTCAAGCTATCAGAGTGAGATGCCGCCAAAGTACCATGCAAGAGAGGTCGCGATACAGAGGGCTAAAATGGTCGGTGCAAGCGTTGTTTTAGGCTCGGCAACACCATCGGTTGACTCATATTATAAGGCAATGCAGGGAGAATACAGATTATTTGAACTAAACGAGAGAGCAGGCAATGCAGTTTATCCGTCAGTGTATATAGAAGATTTAAGGGAGGAATTAAAAGCAAAAAATTATTCAATATTCAGCAGAAGACTTGATGAACTTATGCGTGACAGACTGGAGAAAAAAGAACAGATAATGCTTTTCTTAAACAGGAGAGGATTTGCGGGGTTCGTTTCGTGCAGGCAATGTGGCGAGGTTCTTGGCTGTCCACATTGTTCGGTTGCATTAAAACCACATTCTGTAAATGGGAGAGTTTCCTATCTGATGTGTCATTACTGCGGTTACAAAATTCAGATGCCGGATAAATGTCCATCCTGCGGTTCGCTTTACATAAGCAGTTTCGGGATTGGTACACAACAGGTTGAGCAGATGGTTAAAAAAAGATTTCCACAGGCAGATGTACTTCGTATGGATGCTGATACGACAACGGGTAAAAATGCACATGAAAATATTTTAAAAGAATATTCAAAAGGTGGTGCGGACATACTTATCGGAACACAGATGATAGTAAAAGGACATGATTTTGCAAATGTTACGCTTGTGGGAATACTTGCAGCAGACCTTTCATTAAATTCAGGCGATTATCGTGCAGCGGAAAAGACTTTTCAGCTTACAACACAGGCGTGTGGTCGAGCAGGCAGGGCAGATAAGCCCGGAGAAGTTGTTATACAGACATATCAGCCTGAGCACTACAGTATCGTCTATGCAGCAAAAAATGACTATAAAAATTTTTATGAACAGGAAATTGTTACAAGACAAATGTTGCAATATCCGCCGATTTCAAATATACTAGGAGTGTTGGTGCTTTCAGAAAATGAAAGAAATGCGGATAATCTGGCACAGATACTCGCCGATAAGATGAAACTCTATCAGGATGTAACGGTGCTTGGACCTGCACCTGCGGCACTTTCAAAGGTGAAAGATGTTTACAGGCGTATGATATATGGAAAGTGTGCAGATTATGGGATACTGTGCTCCATAAAAAACAGTTTCGAGGAATTTATGCATGAAACGGAGTCGTTTAGGGACTGCAGGCTTAATTTTGAATTTAATCTTATATAACACATAATAAAAACGGAGGAAATATTACTATGGCAATAAGAAATATCAGGACAATCGGTGACGAAATACTTACAATGAATGCAAGACCTGTAAAGGAGATGACACCGAGGATAAAGACACTTATCGAGGATATGCTTGATACAATGTATGATGCACAGGGCGTAGGACTTGCAGCACCTCAGGTCGGTGTGCTAAAGCAGATTGTAGTTATTGATGTGACTGAGGATGGCAGTCAGCCTATTGTACTTATCAATCCACAGATAGTAAAACTGTCAGGCACACAGACAGGACAGGAGGGATGCCTTAGTGTGCCGGGCAAGGCAGGAATAGTTACAAGGGCAAATTATGCTAAAGTAAGAGCCTTAAATGAGGATATGGTAGAGATAGAGGTAGAGGGCGAGGAACTTTTGGCAAGAGCACTCCAGCATGAGATAGACCATTTATCAGGTGTACTTTATGTATCAAAGGTAGAGGGTGAGCTTATGAATGCATCTGCCGGGGAAGAGTAAGTATAAGCCTGTTGCAAAATACAGTTTGTTACAATTCAAAGATAGATATTAAACTAAAATACAATAATGTACTCTCGGAATTTTTCGTTCAGGAGATTTCGAGAGTACATAATATGCGAGAGGAGGAAAAGTATGAATATAGTTTTTATGGGAACACCGGATTTTGCGGTAGGGACTCTGGAAACACTTATAAACAGTGAGCATGATGTGACTGCTGTAGTAACTCAGCCGGATAAGCCAAAAGGACGCGGTGGGAAAATGATGTTTACTCCAGTGAAGGAGGCAGCAGTCAAAGCCGGTATTGAAGTATATCAGCCGCAGAAAGTAAAAGATGCGGAATTTATCGGAGTATTAAAAAAATTAAATCCTGATGTTATAGTAGTAGTGGCATTCGGACAGATACTACCAAAGGAGATACTTGAACTTCCAAAATACGGCTGCATTAATGTTCATGCGTCATTACTTCCGAAGCTCAGAGGTGCAGCACCAATCCAGTGGTCCGTTATAGATGGAGACGAGGAGAGCGGTGTTACTATTATGCAGATGGATGAGGGACTTGACACAGGAGATATGCTTCTTGTAAAAAAATATAAGCTTGACAGGAAAGAGACGGGCGGAAGTCTTTTTGACAAGCTGGCTTCATTTGGAGGACCCATGATACTCGAAGTCTTAAAACAGGCAGAAGAGGGAAAATTAAATCCGGTCAAACAGGATGAGTCAAAACAGACTTATGCAAAAATGTTAAGCAAGGCGACAGGTGAGATTGATTTTTCAAAAACAGCGGTTGAGATAGAGAGACTTATAAGAGGATTAAATCCATGGCCTAGTGCATTTACCCATATTCATGGAAAAATGTTGAAGATATGGGAGGCAGATGTATTAGACGATGAAGAAGTTAAAGCATTTGATATTACAAAGACAGATTGCGGAAATATCGCATATGTGGACAAAAATAAGATGCTTATAAGCACGGGAAAAGGTTATCTTGATGTGAAAGAGCTTCAGCTTGAGGGCAAAAAGCGAATGAATATAGCTGCTTTTCTTCGTGGATATAAAGTTGAAAAAGGGGAAACTCTAAATGGCTGATGAAGTAAATTTGAGAAATCTTGCACTTGATGTTATAGTATCTGTAATGGATAAGGGGGCTTATTCAGACAAAGCTATACACGCTGCACTTGAAAAACATCCGGGACTTGAAAAGAGAGACAGAGCATTTTTTACGAGACTTTGTCAGGGAACCATAGAATATGCGGTTTCCTCAGATTATATTATAAATCTGTTTTCAAAGACAAAAGTAAAAAAAATGAAACCTGTTATCAGAGAAATACTAAGAATGGGAGTTTACCAGATAATGCATATGGATAGTGTTCCTGACAGTGCAGTGTGCAACGAAGCGGTAAAGCTTGCCAATAAAAGAAAATTTACAAATCTCAAAGGTTTTGTAAATGGTGTTTTAAGAAATATTTCAAGAGAAAAAGATAAGATAAAATTTCCTGACAAAAAGGACGGATTTTGTGCTTATGCCTCAGTCAGATACTCAATGCCTGAGTGGATAGTAAATTATTTGTGTGAGGAGTACGGCGAGGATGAGACAGAAAGGATTTTTGAGGGATTTCTTAAAGCAGACAGAGGCGTGAGTGTAAGATGCAATGTCTCAAAAGCGGAACCGCAGGAAGTGTATGATATGTTAAAAAAACAGGGCATCAGTGTTAAAAAGAGTGAACTTTTTGATTACGCTTTCTCGATAGATGATTTTGACAGACTGCAGGATGTTGAGGCACTTAAGAAAGGTTATATACAGGTGCAGGATTTCAGCTCGATACTTGCAGGGCATATCCCTGAGATAAAAGGCGGGGAAAATATCATTGATATATGTGCCGCACCCGGAGGAAAGACGCTTCATATTGCCGACAGATTAAATGACAGGAAACTAAATGGCGGAGGAAAGATAATTTCCTGTGACCTTACTGATGCAAAGACGGCACTTATAAAAGAAAATGTTGAAAGAAACGGTTTTGAAAATGTTTCCGTTGTTAAAAATGATGCACTCGTATTTAAAAAAGAGTGGGAGGATACGGCAGATATTGTAATCGCTGACCTGCCTTGTTCAGGGCTTGGAGTTATCGGAAAAAAATGTGATATAAAATACAAGACCTCGATAGAAGATATAAATGCATTGTCAGAGATACAGAGGGAAATATTAAAAAATGTAAGCCGTTATTTAAAAAAAGGTGGACAGCTTCTTTACAGTACATGTACAATAGCAATGGAAGAGAATGAAGATAATGTCAGGTGGATGCTTGAAAATCTTCCTTTTAAGAAAGCGGATATAAGAAAAAGAGTTCCAAAAAAAATCAGAAATTATATGAAAGACGATGGATATATACAGATATTACCTGATATGACAGAGTCAGACGGTTTTTTTATAGCGGCATTTATAAAACAATAGGATGGTGATATATTGACTGAAGATAAGATTGACATTAAGAGCCTGAATTTTACTGAATTGCAAAAACTTTTAGAGGAGATGGGCGAGAAGAAGTTTAGAGCAAAACAATTATATGAATGGATTCATAAAAGACTTGTTTTAAGTTTTGATGAAATGACCAATCTCTCAAAGGATATGAGAAAAAAACTTGATGAAAGCTGTACGATAGAAGGTGCAAGAATAATAAAAAAACAGGTGTCATCTGACGGAACAGCAAAATTTCTCATGAGACTTTCAGACGGAAACACGGTTGAGAGCGTTCTTATGAAATATAAGCATGGAAACAGTGTATGTATTTCAACTCAGGTCGGATGCCGTATGGGATGCAGATTTTGTGCATCTACGGTGGGGGGACTTATAAGAAGCCTTAAGACTTCTGAAATGCTTGACCAGATTTATGAAATTCAGCGGACAACCGGAGAGAGAGTTTCTAATATTATATTGATGGGGATAGGAGAACCACTTGACAACTATGATAATGTTGTTAAATTTATCAGGATGATATCTGATGAAAATGGTCTTAACATCAGTCAGAGAAACATCACCTTATCTACCTGCGGTCTTGTTGACAGATTAAAAAAACTTGTCGATGAAAAACTGACTATAACGATAGCTATTTCCCTTCATGCTCCTAATGATGAATTAAGACGTGAAATGATGCCTATAGCCAACAGATATTCGATACATGAGATAATTGATGCGTGCCGCTATTATGTTGACATGACAGGAAGAAGAATTACCTTTGAATACAGTATGGTAGAAGGAAAAAATGACAGCAGGGAATGTGCGATGCAGCTTGTAGAACTCGTAAGAGGGCTTAACTGCCACATAAATCTCATACCGTTAAATCCGGTTGAGGGAAGAATGGGACAGCGTTCTAAAGGAGCAGACATACAGAATTTTAAATTGCTACTTGAAAAAAATCACACAAATGTTACTATAAGAAGAGAGATGGGCAGGGATATTGATGCCGCCTGCGGTCAGCTTAGAAATAAAGAACGAGGAGGAAACGACGATGAAAGCATATGCAAAGACTGATATCGGGAGCAAACGAGCCATGAATCAGGATTCCGTTTACTGCAATGAAAATTCAGTTGGTGGTTTCCAAAATCTGTTTATTGTAGCAGATGGCATGGGTGGACATAAAGCAGGAGATTATGCGTCAAAGCTTTGTGTTGAGAAAATGGCTGAATCCATAAAAAACAGCGAAAGTATAACTCCGGTAACGACATTGGAGGAGGCGGTAAAGGTTGCCAATAATGCTGTTCTTGCAGAAGCAAAAGCAAATGTTGAATATGAGGGCATGGGAACTACTATGGTAGTATGCACTGTTATGGATAATACATTATATATTGCTAATATTGGGGATTCTCGTCTGTACATCATAAGTGATGATATAAAACAGATAACAAATGATCATTCATGGGTAGAGGAAATGGTCAAAAAGGGTGAACTCACCGAAAGCCAGGCGAGGATACACCCACAGAAGAATATTATTACGAGAGCTTTAGGAATTGACGAGACAGTTCACGCAGATTATTTTGAGGTAGATGTAAAGCCGGATGATAAGATACTTATGTGCAGTGACGGTCTTACAAACATGGTTGAGGATGATGATATAGAGTATATAGTGCGTCATAGCGGCTCTATAGAAAAAGCAGTAGACAGTCTTGTTGAGAAAGCTAATGAGAATGGTGGGAAAGATAACATTACAGTTATTTTGGTTGAAATATAGACCAAATACATATAGCCGGATCCGGATGCATACATCCGGAAAAAAAGATTATAAATGAGATTTATGCCTGATGGCAGAATGGAGGAAAGTATGATTAATCCCGGAATGATGATCAGTGACAGATATGAAATTATTGATAGAGTGGGTTCGGGTGGAATGGCAGATGTCTATAAGGCCAAATGTCATCGTTTGAATAGATATGTTGCAATAAAAGTTTTGAAACAGGAATACAGCAGTGACGCAAAATTTGTTGCAAAATTCAGGGCAGAGGCACAATCCGTTGCAGGATTGTCACATCCGAATATAGTTAATGTGTATGATGTTGGAGAGGACAATGGACTTCATTATATTGTCATGGAACTTGTTGAGGGCATCACATTAAAGAAGTTTATCGAGAAAAAGGGCAAGCTTGATGTGAAAGAGGCTGTCGGCATCGGAATACAGATAGCACAGGGTATGGAAGCAGCCCACAATAACCATATTATACACAGGGATATTAAACCACAGAATATAATCATTTCAAAAGAAGGAAAAGTAAAAGTAACGGATTTTGGAATTGCAAAAGCGGCAACATCAAATACAATTACATCAAATGCTATGGGTTCTGTTCATTATATAAGTCCTGAACAGGCAAGAGGCGGTTACAGTGATGAGAAGAGTGATATATATTCGCTCGGAGTGACTTTATATGAGATGCTCTCAGGAAAAGTGCCTTTTGAGGGAGAGAGTACGGTCACGGTTGCCCTCGCTCATATACAGGATGAAGCGGTTCCACTTCAACAGCTTGATCCTAATATACCGTTAAGCCTTTCAAAAATTGTGCAGAAATGTATGCAGAAGAAACCGGATATGCGTTATATGTCTTCTGCGGCACTTATTTCTGATCTTAAGAGATCTTTGTCAGAGCCGGATGGGGCATATGTAAATATTGTAGATGATGAGGATGATTTTTCGCCTACAATCAAATTTTCAAGTGACGATGTAAACAAAGTAAGAGATGCATCAAGAGGAAGATATGCTCAGGAGGAGAACATAGAACCGCAGGAGGAAGAAATCGGCGATGATGATGCGATAGACCCTAAGCTTGAAAAGATATTAAAAATATGCAGTGTGGTTGTTGCAGTTATTATTCTTATAGTGATTCTTTTGATAATCGGAAAAGTGAGCGGCTGGTGGGGCAAGGGCTCAGGAAAAGACGATAAGGATGTGACTTCAATAACAACGGAGGCACCGGCAGAAACAACAGCAGAGGCAACAGAAGAACCTAAGGCAGGCATGGTAGAAGTTCCTAATATAAGCGGCAAAACACTTGAAGAAGCACAGGAGATACTTGAAGAAAAGAAACTTAAGTGGAGACTTGAACCGGTGGAGTCAGATGAGACACCAAATACGGTCTTAGAGCAGAGTCCTGATGCGGGAAGCAGCGTTGAAGAATATTCACGCGTAACCATTAAGTATAGTAAGGGAAGCAGTGGTGTTACGATACCGGAGCTTACAAAGTTTACAAAGGATGATGCTACAAAGAAACTTGAAGCTTTGGGACTTTCCGTTTCATCAACATCAGAAGAATACAGTGATACGGTTGATAAGGGACTTGTGTGTGGCACGGATCCTGTTGTGGGCTCAAGTGTAAAATCAGGCTCATCCGTAAAACTTATCTTAAGTAAAGGTCCTGAGAGTGATAATGTTACAATGCCAAATATCGTTGGTATAAAAGAGGCAGTTGCGCTTGACAGGCTCACGGCAAGAGGTCTTACGGGAAATTCATCAAATGTTTCTTATATTTACTCAAGTAAGTATGCAAAAGGAATCGTTGTAGGTCAGACTATCGAAGCCGGCACAAAAGTTCCGGTCGGAACAGTTGTGGATTATACAGTCAGCATGGGAACAAAAAGCTCTGACACGAAGCCGACAGCAAAACCAACACCAAAGCCAGTATATAATTATAGTTATGAGGGCAGTGTTACGGTAAGCGGCAATCCGTTTGATTATGAGGATGATGAACCTGCTGTTATCAAACTTGTTCTTGAGCAGGATGGAAAGACTAAGACTATATATAAGGGAACACTTTCCTATGATGATTTCCCAAAGAAATTTTCAATAAAGGGCTGGAGTGAGAACAATGGTACAGTAACATTGTATAAAGGCGATGTTGCAACTGGTAATTCATACAATGTTGAATTTAAAAAGGTTAGGCAGTAATGCAGGGAAAGATTATAAGAGGAATAGGCGGCTTTTACTATGTTGATACAGACTTGCCGGGAGTTGTGGAATGTAAAGCAAAGGGAATATTCAGAAATAAAAAAGTAAAGCCGTTAGTTGGAGATAATGTAGAAGTTAAGATACTTGACAGGGAAAAAATGCTAGGGAGCATTGAAAAGATACTGCCGAGAAAAAATTCCATAATAAGACCTGCCGTTGCAAATGTGGATCAGGCTGTTGTGATATTTTCGGCATCAGTCCCAAAGCCAAACCTTAATCTGCTGGATAGATTTCTGCTTATGATGCAGACACAGGGGATTGCAACAGTTATCTGCTTTAATAAAAAAGATGATGCAGATGAAAAATATCTGGCAGAACTTGCGGATAATTATCGTGGGTGCGGCAGCCGGATATTTATGACAAGCACATTTACAGGCGAAGGAATCAAAGAATTTGGAGAGTGTCTTAAAAACAAAACATCTGTACTTGCAGGACCATCAGGTGTAGGAAAGTCATCTATAATAAACAGACTGTTTCCGGAAGCAGGGATGAAGATTGGTGAGATAAGTGAAAAAATTAAAAGAGGAAAGCACACAACAAGACATTCTGAACTTTTTTCACTTGGTGACGGAATTTATATTATGGACACACCGGGATTTACTTCTCTTGGACTTCCAAATCTTGAAAAAGAGGAACTCAGGGATTATTATCCGGAATTTGAGGAGTATAAAAATAGCTGTAAGTTTTTGGGATGTGTTCACATACATGAGCCACAGTGCAGTGTAAAGATTGCACTTGATGAGGGCAGGATTCCAAAGGGACGATATGATAACTACAGACAATTTTTTGATGAAATTAGCAATAAAAGAAAATATTAAGCACAGGAGGAACTCTATATAATGGAGGAAAAAATAAGTAAACTTGCACCGTCAATACTTTCGGCAGATTTTTGCAAATTAGGGGAACAGATACATGAGCTTGAAGAATGTGATATTGAGCTGCTGCATATTGATATAATGGATGGGGAGTTTGTTCCGTCTATATCTTTCGGTATGCCGGTTATAAAATCAATCAGGAAAATAACGGATATGTTTTTTGATGTGCATTTAATGGTAAATGAACCGGTAAGATATGTTGAGGATTTCGCTAAGTGTGGAGCTGATCTTCTGACGGTTCATTATGAGGCTTGTAAAGATGTAAGGGCAACTTTGGAAAAGATTAAAGAAGCAGGCATGAAATGTTCTGTGGCGATAAGTCCTGATACGGAAGTGTCAAAATTAGAAGGTCTTTTGGACATTGTTGATGTTGTACTGGTGATGAGTGTATATCCGGGATTTGGCGGTCAGAAATTTATAAGAGATTCATTGGAAAAAGTTAGAAAGCTTGACAATATCAGAAAAGAAAGTAAATTTGATTTTCTGATAGAAATAGACGGTGGAGTAAATATTGAAAATGCAAAAGAAATAGCTGAAAACGGAGTTGACTGGATTGTTGCCGGAACTGCCGTATTTGGCGGTGATATTAAAGAAAATATAAGAAAATTAAAGGGGGAATTTTAAATTGCTTCTCGAAAATATACCTTTAGGAAGAACGGTAGAAATATTTGTTGATAGAGAGGGGTATAGGTACAGACTTACCAGTAAGGCAGAGTATGTTGACAAAAAAAAGATCTGTGTGACACTTATTGCTGCAAGAGGAAAAGTTTTTAAGTTTAATTCTGAGGATTCTATAAGTGTTGTTTACAGAGACAGTGATAATATGTGGAAATGGGAAGAATGTCGGGCAGGTATGGCAAAGCTAGACAATAGTCTTATTCATTTTTTTGAGATAAAGGATAAAGGGAAATCCTTTAACAGACGGAATGCATACAGGGTAGATCTTGATACAGAGACTATGTTTGGTTTTTATATGGATGCGAAAACAGGACTTAAAGTTTCAGAAATGCCTTATCCGGATGTTGATGACCCTGAATTTGCAGCATATAAGACACCGGTTCCGGAATTTGTGCAGGGATTTATCAAGGATGTCAGTGAAACAGGAATAAATATCTGTCTTAACATAAAATTAAAGACGGATGATGCGGTATTTTTTAATATTCCATCAAAATTCGGCCAATTAAAAGCTAAGGCACAGGTCGTAAGAAAAAGCGATATAACGACAAAGGGAAGTAAGTATTCATATTCATATGGCTGTGTATTTTTGCAGACAGACAAAAGGCTTATAAAATACATATATGATATTCAGCGTGAAGCGTTGAAGCGTCAAAAAGAGATGTATTATATGGAAAAAGAGTTGCGAAAGAGCCATCAGACAAAGACAGGAGAAATTCCAAAGCCCGAAAAGGAAGAAATAAGTGAAAATGACTGATAATAAAACATTTGGCAAAACATTGCTTCTTAGTGGAGGCAAAACAGACATAGACTTTGTGAGTATATACCTTAAATCACATAAATTTGATACAGTGGTATGTGCTGATTCAGGACTTGAAACAGCATGTAAACTTGATGTAAAAGTTGACTGTTTTATGGGGGATTTTGACAGTGTATCACCTGGAATTCTTGACAAATATATGAATAAAATGATAAAATCCTCAATAGATGCACAGTTTATACGATATCCTGCGGAAAAAGATGCGACAGATACAGAGCTTGTTCTTGATTATATTTTAGAAAATTACCCGTCACAGATTATTATAATAGGTGCAACAGGAGGGAGGATTGATCATCTTCTCGCAAATATTGGAATATTATCAAAAGCATTGGAAAATGGTGTTGAAACATATATCATTGATTCTTACAATAAAATTTATCTTATAGATGGGGAAACAGAGTTGTATAAAGATGATATATGGAGTAAATATATTTCATTTTATCCTTATACGGATGAAGTGAAAAATTTACGATTATCAGGATTAAAGTATGAACTGGAAGGAGTTGATGTAATAAAAGGCAGTAGCAGAACAGTTAGTAACGAATTTGTTGAAGGCATTGATAAAGCTTATGTATCGTTTGACAGTGGAATTTTGACAGTTATACAATCGAAAGACAAATGATATGAAAGTGTGGGCTAAGGTTGGTTGTGCATACTTGCCAACGATAGTCTGAGTACAGGTATGCAGGAAGAGAGAAGCTATATGAGTTTGAATGAAAAAAATGAACTGGAAAAAATTGAAGAAAAGATTGTTGTAAAATACAGAAAGTACAGCAAAAAAACAGAACGTGTGAAAAAGACAAATCAGATGGTTATAGTATGTATGTCTATAATAAAAGGCTTTTTATTGCTTGGCTTTATAACTCAGATTTTATTGGGTAAACAAGGAGCCGGATTTATTGGAATTCCGGCAGTTTTGCTGGGACTCGGTCTTATAGCAGACTGGGTATTGTATATAAGAGATCATTCGTCTGTTATTTTAAAAAATGTCATATTGTATGGATTTCTGCTTGTCTATGCGATACTTAATTTTATGAACGGTTCTCAATTTGTTATTCTTTATATAATCCCTCCATTATTTTGCTGTATGCTTTATTATCATAAGCAGTTTAATGCAAGTATAGTTATAATTGCAACAGCTATACTTGTAATACGTGCCATAAAAGATATTATAACAGTTGGAAATGTCAATCAGTCAGAATTTATGATGATAGTGATTGCTGTTATGGCAATGTTGTTTTTTCAGTGGTCAACAAGGGTTCTCAAACAATTTGATCATGATGCAATACATACGATGAGAGATGAGCAAAAACGACAGAGTGCCATGATGAAAGATATTTTGGGTGTTGCTGATACAACCAGAGGTAAAGTAGAAGAAACATCAGAAAGGATGATGTCATTAAAGGATTCTACAAGTCATGTAAATCAGTCATTACATGAAATAGCACAGGGAATATTAAGTACGGCAGAAAGTATTCAGGAACAGTCAGAGATGACAGGAGAAATTCAGAAAGCTGTCAGTGTAGCAAAAGAAAATACGATTGAGGTTGTTAAAGCAGCTCAAAATTCATCAGAGCAGATGAGTAATAATTCAAAAAGAATGGAAATACTTAGAAATCAATCAGAAGATATTGAATCTGTAGAAAGAGATGTACAGATGGCGATGAATGAGCTTAAAGCAAAGGCAGAAGAAGTTTCGGAGATAACAAAGGTCATATTTTCGATATCAGACCAGACGACTCTTCTTGCATTAAATGCATCCATTGAAAGTGCGAGAGCAGGTGAGGCGGGCAAAGGTTTTGCGGTTGTTGCAGATCAGATAAGAGATCTTTCAGATCAGACCAAAAAGTCTACCGAACAGATTGAACAGATTGTTAATGAGTTAAACAACAATGCAGATCTTACTGCAAATCTTATTGAGAGATCAAAAACTGCAACAAATCGTCAAAAAGATCTTATTGAAGAAAATGTCAAGAGTTTTGATGAACTTAGCAGGCAGTCAGAGGAGTTATCAGGAAGTGCGGATAATCTTGAAAGAGAGATAGAGAGACTCTTTGAATCAAATAACCGAATTGTAGAGAGTATTACACAGCTTTCTGCTGTAAGTGAAGAAGTAACAGCAAGTACTCAGGAAGCAAGTAATATGAGTGAAAATGATATGAAAGAATTAGATTCAGTCGCAGCAAGCGTTAGAGGATTGCAAGAAACAGTGGAAGAACTAAAAAAATATAATTCCGGTACAGAAAATGCTGTAAACGAAACAGTATAATTATAAGTTTTCAATAAATATATCGATTAAAAAATCCAATTTGCAAATAAGATGCAGATTGGATTTTTTTGTTTCAGACCAAACTGTTGCGGTTGATGTCAATACAATGAGCAAGCTGAGATATTACCGATTATATTTTTATGGCTGAACTGTTACCGTTTGATAATAAATTTTTTGTGATTTCTTGTATTTTTATATTTGCTTTGGTAAAATATATTAAATAAAGTAAATTCCGTATGTCAAATTCGGAAATGACCTAAGAGGAGGACTACAGATGGATTTTTATAAACGAGCAGTTGAACTTAAAGATGAGACTATAAAAAACAGGCGTTATATACACGAACATGCTGAGACGGGTCTTGATATACCTGTGACAAAGACATTTGTTATAGAGAAACTTAAAGAATATGGCATAGAGCCCAAAGAGTGTGGATATGGTATTACTGCAGTTTTAGGAAAAGGCGGAGGAAAAGTGCTTTTACTTCGTGCTGATATGGATGCACTTCCGATGCCGGAGCAAAGTGGTGAGGAATTTGCCTGCCCTACCGGAAAAGCAGCACACACCTGCGGTCATGATTTTCACGCAGCAATGCTTCTTACGGCGGCAAAGATGTTAAAGGAAAACGAAGATATACTTGAGGGAACGGTCAAGTTTATGTTTCAGCCGGCGGAGGAGACATTTGAGGGAAGTAAAAATATGATAGAAAATGGCATACTTGAAGCACCGAAGCCTGATGCAGCACTTGCATACCATGTTTCTCCGGGAAAGATGCCCGTCGGAATATTTATGTATAACTCAAAAAACACAATGATGTATTCGGTAGATGGATTTAAAATAATCATAAAGGGAAAAGGTTCTCATGGTGCATATCCTCATGTTGGAGTCGATCCGATAAACATTGGTGTCCATGTTCATCTTGCTTTGCAAGAACTTATCGCCAGAGAGAGTGATCCTTCAAAAGCCTGTGTTCTTACGATAGGTCAGTTTAAAGCGGGAACGGCAGCAAACATCATACCGGAGGAGGCCATTTTGCAGGGGACTATCCGCACAAATGACAATGCCGCAAGAGAAAAGCTTGTCAGAAGAATGAAAGAAGTTGCACAAAAGACTGCTGAGGTTTACAACGGTTCAGCAGAGATAGAAATGATCTCGGAGGTACCGCCGCTTATATGTGACACTGATATGACAAACGAGATAGTTGGTTTTATGAAAGAACTTGATATACCGGGACTTACACCGTATCCTGATGTATCGGCAAGTGCTTCGGAGGATTTTGCGGTCATAGCTGAGAAAATACCAAGTACATTTATGTATTTGTCAGCAGGTTACATGGACGAGCGTGGAGAGTTTCCGGCACATCATCCAAAGGCAAGATTTAATGAGGATGTATGTCCTATAGGAAGTGCGTGCCTTGCACACTGTGCTGTGGAGTGGCTAAAAAAACATAAATAAAAATAGTGATTTGAGATATCAGTTGTGGCAGAATGTTTTTTGCATCTGCCATCATACAGATTCTTAATGAGTATGATGAGCGTATATAGAGTGGATGATAATATTCTAAAAATCAGAAGTACGGGGAGAAAAAATATGGCAGATACACAGAATATACAGGTGGCGATACCGCTTCCGGAAAAAAAGAGAAAATTTGTTCAAGCAGGATGTATATGCATGATGCTTTCTGTAGCAATGTACGGACTTGTTTTTGCAACTTTGACATCACCGATATTAGAGAGCGTAAATGCTATGGGATATGTCGGATTGTTTTCGATATTTTCAGCACTTGGTCTTTCAATAATGACACCGATAGGCGGAAAACTGGGAGATTTAATAGGAAGAAGAAATATAGTTGTTATACCGGGAATCATTTGTGCTGTATGTGGCATAGCATTTGCATTTGTCCGTTCACTTGTTCCACTTATGATATTAAGATTTCTGATAAGTCTTGCACAGGGAGCATTTACTGCTGCACCGTACATTATAACCGGATTGATAAATGAAAGAAAAAAGGTTCCAAAGGCAATGGGGATGCTTGCAACATCGATTGCGGTAGGAGGATTTGGTGGCAGTATTTTAGCTGGTGTGCTTACTGATATGGGTATGCTTAAAGCAGCAATAATAATGCCTGCCATACCTCTTATAGCAGGAGTTATGCTTATAGGTTTTAATCTTCCAAATCAGAAAAATGAAGGAAGTGTATCACTTGATATATCGGGTATCATAACGCTGGTGATAGCATTGTGCGGTATATTACTTCCGCTTAACTTTGGCTCATCAATGGGATTTGCACATCCTGCAATTATAACAGGTTTTGTTATCGGTGTTATAGCATTGATATTGTTTGTGAAAATTGAAAATAAAACAAATGAGCCGCTTATCCCCATGTATTTGTTTAAAAATAAGAAATATACAGTTCTACTTGTGATAGGATTTATATGTTATTTTTACCAGAATGCGATGAATGTTTATGCACCTGTTGGAGCATTGCAAGTTATGAAAGCATCTGCAAGTCTTACAGGTGCATTGCAAATGCCAAGAACAATTCTTACTATTATACTTCCTACGATAGCCGGAGTCTGGGTTGGAAAAAAGATGGCAAATGCGTGGAAAGCTATGGTTGTTGGAACAGTATTTGTAGCAATACCTATGCTTATGATGGCATTTACGACACCATCTACATCAATAATATTATATTTTGCAGCACTTACAATAACAGGTATTGCCGAGAGTTTCAGGGCCGTTTCAATTACTCCATCGGCACAGTCTGCATTAGAGCCGCATGACATGGGAGTTGGCACATCGCTTGTGAATTTTGCCAATTCACTTGCACAGACTATTTCTGCAGCAGTTTTTGCTGTTGCATATAATGCCTGCACAGCATCAGATCCGACAAATACGACATTGATAAAAAATGGTGTAAATGCGGTATTTGTGGTAGCGGCAGTAGTGACGGTAGCAGGATTTATTCTTGTTGTAACGGTGATAAGACCACTTATGGATGAGAAATAAATACAATATACATTAAGAAAATTGACAATGTTAAACTATTAAATTGTATTTTTGCGGTCAAAGTGTTTTAAAGCCTGTTGACCGCAAAAAGTATATATAGGGAGAAAAAGTATGTCCGATGATAAAAAAGATATTTGTGAAAATATGCATATTATGGATTATGGTGATATAGAAGATACCTTATATAATGCCGGAATTGGTATATGGTCGATAGAACTGCACGATGACAGTGAGCCATGTATGTATGCGGACAAAACCATGAATATGCTTTTAGATATAAAAATTGAAGATACACCTCAGTATAGGTATCAGGAATGGAGCAGCCGGATTGACAGTGATTATCTGGAGCAGGTGATGAAGTCTGTTGATAGTATGGTCAAAAATGGCAAATCAGAATGTACATATGCGTGGCATCATCCTAAATTAGGGAAGAGATATGTACGATGCGGTGGTGTCTGTGACAAAAATTTTAAAAATGGCATAAAACTAAAAGGTTATCATCAGGATGTAACGGATATACAGTTAAAAGAGGAAAAACATAAGAGGGTACTTAGTGAGCAATATGCGGTTATTGACGCTTTTAGCAGTATTTACAGTGTTGTTTGGGCATATGATATAAAGAAAAATACTGTCAGAGTCATAAATCAGGATGCTGCACTGTTTACACCGGCAGACGAAGCCGGGTATGATGCGAAAAAGACAATAGAAATAGTAATAGACAGGTGTGTAGCAAAAGAATATCAGGATATAATGAGGAAGTTTTATAATCTTGACAGGATTGCTCTGCAGCTCGAAAAAGAAAAAAGTATATCAGAGGAGTTTGTTGACACAATACTTGGATGGTGCAGGATAACGGCACTTCCGATAAACAGGGATAATTCCGGAAAAGTTGAACAGATCATCGTAGGTATTCAGAAGATAGATGAGGAAAAGAGAAAAGAACTTGAGTCACAGACATTACTTGCAAAGGCATATGAGGAAGCAAAAAGGGCAAATGTTGCAAAAACGGAATTTCTTGCAAGAATGTCACATGATATAAGAACTCCTATGAACGGTATTCTTGGAATGGCGAAAATAGCTGGAAAGTGCATTGATAATAAAGAAAAGATATTATATGCACTTGAAAAGATAAATGATTCGGGGAAACAGCTTGAAGCACTTATAAATGATGTGCTCGACATGAGCAGGCTTGAAAGTGGGAAGACTGAACTTACAAGAGAAAGGTTTGATATATGCAGCCTTATGACAAATTGTTTTGAGTCTCTATCCACGATGGCAGTGGAAAATGATGTTGTGATGGTTGGAGTGCATTTCAATGTGAAGCACAAAAAAGTGGTAGGGAGTCCGTTGCATATTCAAAGAATATTACTTAATATTTTGTCAAATTCAGTTAAGTATAATAAAAAGAATGGAACAACGGAATTGTGGCTTGATGAAGTATTTATGAATAAAGAAAAATCCATGTATTGCTTTACGGTAAAAGATACCGGAGTAGGTATGAGCGAGGACTACATAAAGCATATCTTTGAACCTTTTTCAAGAGAACATACGGATGCGGGAACGGATTATCATGGAACTGGTCTTGGAATGGCAATTACTAAAGAACTTGTTGAACTGATGGATGGAATTATAGAGGTAGAAAGTACACTCGGTCAGGGTTCTGCATTTAAATTCCAGATACCATTTAAGGTTTGCGAGGATGAAATGCCGGTATTTAGACAAAGAAGTGTTCCTAAAGACATAACCGGTGTAAATATTTTGCTCGTTGAGGATAATGAACTTAATATGGAAATAGCCAAATTTCTGCTTGAAGATGCAAAAGCAATCGTTACTACGGCATATAATGGTTTTGAAGCTGTAGAGAAGATTAAAAAATCCTGTGAAGACGGAGTGGATAGCAGATATGATGTTATCCTTATGGATATAATGATGCCTGAGATGAATGGTCTTGAAGCATCAATGGCAATCAGAGAAATGGGCATGGATTATACAGACAATATACCTATAATTGCCATGACGGCAAACGCTTTTACGGAAGATGTAAAAAAATGTTTCGAGGCAAAGATGAGTGATCATATAAGTAAGCCTATAGATATTGATAAGGTGACAAATGCCATATACAGGCTGGTTCATAAATCAGATGGCATATAAATTTATGAGTTAATAAGAAGAAAAATTAAAGCGGATAAAATAACTTAAATTACTTGACATTTAAGTAATTATATGAGAAAATTTAAGTAAATTTAAATAGTGAAATATGTCAATGCAATATTTTGCGGAAATGGGGAAGAAATGGACTTTAAAAAAGAATATGAAAAATGGTGTACTGATGAATATTTTGACGATGAGACAAAGAAAGAACTTCTTGCGATAAGGGATGATGAGGAAGAGATAAAGGACAGATTTTATCGCAGGCTTGAGTTTGGAACGGGCGGACTCAGAGGAGTAATCGGTACAGGAACAAACAGAATGAACATATACACGGTAAGACAGATGTCTATGTTGTAGAAAAACAGGAAAAGCCTGACGGGAATTTTCCAACTGTTGCTTATCCGAATCCTGAGGACAGCAAGGCTTGGACGCTCGCACTTGAACTTGCAAAAGAAAAAGATGCAGACATTGTTCTTGCGACAGACCCTGATGCAGACAGACTTGGTGTTTATGCTAAGGACGAAAAGACAGGCGAATATGTAAGCTTTACGGGAAATATGTCCGGCTCGCTTATTGCGGAGTATATCTTAAGGGAAAAGAAAGAAAAAGGAGAACTCCCTGAAAATGCTGCCATAGTTGAGACTATCGTTACAACAGATATGCTTAAGGCAGTCGCTGAGAAATACGGTGTAAAGCTTATGGAAGTGCTTACGGGATTTAAGTTTATCGGCGAGCAGATAAAACTTTTCGAGCAGAATAATTCATACGAGTACATATTCGGAATGGAAGAAAGCTACGGTTGTCTTGCAGGAACATATGCAAGGGATAAGGATGCCTGTGTTGCTGTTATGATGCTTTGTGAAGTTGCAGCATATTACAAACTTAAAGGTATGACACTCTGTGATGCAATGCAGGATATGTATAAGGAATATGGTTATTATAAAGAGGGACTTTTTACTATCACCAAGAAAGGCATAGACGGAGCGGAACAGATTGAGAACATGATGCGTGAAAAGAGAGAAAATCCGGCAACGGTTATGGGTGGATTTAAGGTGCTCAAAATGCGTGACTACCAGAGTGACGAAGTTAAGGATATGGTTACGGGTGAGACAGGCACGACCGGACTTCCAAAATCAAATGTATTGTATTATGAACTTGAAAACAACGCATGGTGCTGTGTTCGTCCGTCAGGAACAGAGCCTAAGATTAAATTCTACTACGGTGTAAAGGGTGAGAGTCTCGAAGATGCCGAGAAAAAACTTGAAGCCATAAAAGAAGATTTGATATAGACTAAGTTGAAAGAAAAATCGTTTTTTTGACTGAAGATAAGAGAAAAAAACTCAGAGAAAAGACATTTTTAGCTGAAAATAAATTTATATAGAATGGAGAATGTTATGATAGTTTTTGACGGAAAAGAAAATATATTTAAGATTGATACTGAAAATAACAGTTATGTGATGGGTATAATTGATGAAAAATACCTTGTACATATCTATTATGGAAAGAAACTTTCGGGCACGCATCTTGCGTATCTGCTCGATATGGATCAGGAGTATCTCAACGATATTCATATAAATTATGGAGAAAAATCATCATTCCTTGACAGACTTCCTATGGAATATCCGACGGCGGGCATGGGAGATTTCAGGCAGAGCTGCATAGAAGCTGCTGACACTATCGGAAAGACAGGTGTTGAACTTTTCTATGACTCATATAAGATAATTGTCGGAAAGCCAGCACTTGATGGACTTCCGGCAACATTTGGCGATGGTGCACAGACGCTTTGCATCACATTGAAAGACGATGTGTTAAAGCTTGAGGTGGAACTAAGATATTCTGTCTTTGAGGGCAACGATGCGGTGATTAGAAGTGCTGTTATAACAAATTATGGTGATAAGCCGTTATATATCGAAAAAGTATTATCTGCGTGTCTTGAACTTGGATATGAGCCGCATGACTACATAACGCTTCACGGTTCATGGGCAAGGGAGAGGAGGATAGACAGACAGAGGGTCGGATTTGGCTGTCACAGTGTTGAATCATCACGCGGTATATCAAGCCATCAGGAGCATCCTTTTATGGCTGTTGTATCAGAGGGGGCAACGCAGGAAACAGGTGATGTATATGCAATGAACTTTGTGTATTCAGGAAACTTTGTGTCATTTGTGGAAAAGGCACAATTTGGAACGCAGCGTTTTGGAATGGGTATAAATCCAAACGGATTCTGCTGGAAACTTGAAGCAGGTGAAAGTTTTGCCGCACCTGAGGTTGTTACCGTCTATTCTGATGCAGGTCTTGACAAGATGACATCGACATTCCATGACCTATATAGAGAACACCTTATCAGAAAGTCATGGGTCTACAGTGAAAGACCTGTACTTATAAATAACTGGGAGGGAACATATTTCGATTTTGATGAAAAGAAGATATTCGACATAGCAAAAGAAGCATCAAAGCACGGAATAGAAATGCTTGTTCTGGATGACGGCTGGTTTGGAAAAAGAAATGATGATAGGACAAGTCTCGGTGATTGGGTTGTAAACGAAGATAAGTTAAAAGGCGGTTTAAGGAAACTTGTCAACAATATAAATTCACTTGGTATGAAATTTGGAATATGGTTTGAGCCTGAAATGATTTCTCCTGAGTCAGAACTTTACAAAAAACATCCTGACTGGGCTGTGCATATCGAGGGCAGAGAGCCGGGGCAGGTCAGAAACCAGCTTATACTTGACCTCAGTAACAGAGAGGTTGTTGAATATGTATATGAGTCTGTTGCTAGGATTTTGCGTTCAGCGAATATTGAGTATGTAAAATGGGATATGAACCGTCCGTTTACTGATGTTGGAAGTAATGTACTTGACGCTGACAGACAGGGCGAGATAATGCATAGGCACACACTTGCGGTATATGAGCTTCAGGGAAGACTCTTAAAAGAATTTCCATATCTTCTTCTCGAAAACTGTTCAAGCGGTGGAGCGAGATTTGATCCGGGAATGTTGTATTTCAGTCCTCAGATATGGTGCTCGGATGATACCGATGCGATAGAGAGACTTGCCATTCAGGAGAGCACGGCACTTATGTATCCGCTTTCAGTTATAGGTGCTCATGTGTCGGACTGCCCTAATCATACAGTCGGCAGGGTCACACCGTTTGAGACTAGAGGTGTTATTGCGATGGCGGGAACTTTTGGCTATGAGCTTGATGTGACAAAGATACCTGAAAAGGACAGGAATATGATAGCTTCACAGGTAGAGACTTACAAAAAGTATTGTCCGCTTATACAGACGGGAGATTATTACCGTATAGCATCATACCAGAGCAACCATTATTTTGATTGCTATGAGATAGTTTCAAAGGATAAAAGTGAAGCGATAGTTGTGTTTGTTCAGGTGCTCGCACAGCCAAATATGCACAGCAGATGTGTGAAACTTAAAGGACTTGATTTTTCGGCAAAATATGAGACAGATGGAAAGGTCTATGACGCAGATGCACTTATGAATGGCGGATTTATCATAAAAAGACCGTGGGGAGATTTTAAGGCCGAGATAATCCATTTGCAAAAATGCAGAGACTAATAATCATTACCATTCACTCGCAGGCATGACACCAACTGTCATGCCATGTGCAGTGATTGAAATGTGGTCGATTGACAATTAGCTTAAATTATGGTGTTTTTTAAGCTAAAGTTAATATGGTCATGTGCTTACAGAGGAGGCGTTATGGAAGGACTTAAGGCAAAATCTTAGTTGCCGGTCGCATCATTTATGGTGTGGACAGGAAAAATCATAGCAATTGGAGGAAAAAGAAATGGCAAAGGCAGTAAAGTTATCTGATATTGCTGCAAAAATCGGTGTCAGTACGGTTACGGTCTCAAAGGCTTTATCCGGTCAGAAAGGTATGAGTGATGAATTAAGAGACAGGATAGTTGCACTTGCTGATGAGATGGGATATGTCAAGAGAGTGCAGAACAAAGAAAAAGAGGCAGGAAAAAGTTACAATCTCGGTGTTATCGTTGCCGAGCGATATATAGTGGAAAAACAGTCATTTTATTGGAACATATATCAGGAAATATCGCAGCGTGCCATTAAAAAAAAGTGCTTTGCGATGATAGAGATAGTTGAATATTCACAGGAAAATGACTGTATCATGCCGATGTTACTATCTGAAAATAAAGTTGATGGGATAATCGTTATGGGTGCTTTTGGAAAGAAATATATGAATGCCGTTAAGGGGTGGACAAAGAATTTTCCGGTTCTTTATTTTGATACGACTGACGGTGATGAAGCTGGGGATTATGTTGTCAGCAATAACCTTTACGGAGGATATAATATGACAAATTATCTTCTTGACAGGGGGCATAAAAAGATTGGCTTTGTAGGTACAAGGCTTATGACACCAAGTATTGATGACAGATTTTTCGGCTATCTTAAGGCACTTATGGAAAGAGGGATTAAGTACCGTGCGGATTGGATCATTGACGATAGAGATAATATTTATGGCAAGATGAATTATGATAGGCAGTTTATTCTGCCAAAAGAAGTTCCAACGGCATTTTTTTGCAACTGTGATAAAGCGGCGAGTCTTATTATAAGAAAACTTGAAGAAGCCGGTTATTCAGTTCCAGGCGATGTTTCGGTTGTTGGTTTTGATAATTTTGAGTACGACCAGGAGGCTGATATAGGCATCACGACATATGAGATAAACATAGGAGAGATGGCAAAAAGGGCTGTTCATATAATGCTCCACAAAATGCAGAATGCATTGTATTCAGCGGGAGTTTTTTCAATACAGGGTAAGATAATAGAGCGTGAGAGCGTTAAGAAAATAGGAAAGAGCGTTCCTTATGCCAAGTGATTTGAGCTGTTGTGAATATACGAAATACAGGTATAGTGATTAAGCTTTTGTGACTTAATTATTACGGGCAATAAAAATTGTATTATTCATTTTTTAAGAAAGTGGGTGCACCTTTGCGGAATGAAAGTCGGCAAAAGCATCTATATCGCAGTCATTACTTTCGTTTAGAAATCAGCTTAATTCAGGGGGATTTACTTACGGGTGTTAAACTTGAGCAGGGAGGAACAATCAGGATAGAAAAAAGTTTGATGATGATATAGTGTATCTTCCGGGGGAAATAACAAGAGCAGGCAAAAATACAAAAATAATTCTTCTGGGAGATCCTGACCAGATAGATAAACCGTTTCTTGATGAGAGGACAAATGTGTTAAGTTATGCGGCAAAGCATATGCAGGGAAGTCCGCTTTGCTGGCAGATATCAATGTCTGCAGATGAATGTGTGAGGTCAGAACTTGCTCAGGATGCGATAATGAGATTGTAATTTTTGATAAGAGGTTAATTGATGCAGGGACAGATGAGTTTTTATCTGTTCCTGCTATTTGTTTGAAAAATAAAAGGTGATGCATATTTTTACAGAATTAATGTTTTAGCATAAATTAATCGGAAATTGCGTCAAATAAAATCTTTAAGGATTCATTCCTATGGAATATTGGAACTTTTATGAATTTGACAAAATATTTTTTGTAAGTTAGTATAGGGGTATTATTTATGTCAGCGGTGGTAACTGACTTTAATTTAAGGTTGGCGGCTCTGGTGATGGTTGAGTGCAATATAATTTTTTTTGAGACTCTCTGATTACGGGAGGTTGTTGGAAATGGGGATGTTATGTTTTTGTTTAGAGATTTTTTTGGATTTGGAAAAAGAATTAAATGTATTATAGTAATAGTATTGATTTGCATTCTTGTATTGGGTGGGATTTTGTTGAAAGTTCATTTTGCAAAGAAAGCAGAACCAAAAGTTTCCTATTCTAATGTATATTCTGAAAAGGTGAAAGGTATTAGTGAACTTGCAGTGCTCAGTACGACATATAGTGGTATTACTGAGGTGAGGAATAAGTGGTTTATAGATGTCCTTGATGAGGTTGCACTAATGGAGTATAAGGCTGAGGTGAAAGTCGGGGTTGACCTTTCTAAAGCGAAAGTTAAGGTTGATGATGATAAAAGGACGATAGATATTAAACTTCCGGCAGCAGATACGGTTGATATAAACATATTAAAAAGTAGCATTAAATGGGATGAGGTTTCGTGGAATAAATTAGAGGGAAAGCAGTTTGTCATGCAGGGACTTAAACAGGCAGAAAGTGAATGTAGGGAAAAAACTGATAAGACAGATATGGTAAAAAAAGCTAATATGAGAGCTAAAAAGCTTGTTGAGGATATGTTTGAGGGGGCAAAAAAATGTAGAAAACCATATAAAGTAAGTGTATCTGTTGACGGTGACGAGTATATAAATATAAATGTAAATGTTTCAGATGGTGGGCAGGAATGACGCATTGTGAAGAGTGACTTTTTGAGGTAGTGTTTAGATTTGTTAAAACTGTATTATCAGGAATGACAAATGCAAAAGAATAGTATATAGATGGGATTTGGTGAGTTATGGAATCTGTAAAGAAAATTATGGATAGGTTAAAAAAAGCTGTTCATGATAAAAAAGAAAGAAATATGAATAAAAGAAACGCATATGATGGAAGAGAAAACAATGCCGTCAAGACTGGCAGTCTGTGGCACCATGGAATAACAGTCAGGACGATAGCCATAACAGTTGCAGTTATGTGTGTTGCATTTATAATACTTTATATAAAAATAAATATTGACAACAGGGATAAGTTAAGTGATGTTGTTACTGAGAGTTTTATAAGCGGACAGCTTAATGAATTAAATGAACTTGCGGTTTCAAAAGTTATATATGATGGTGTAGTAAAGATGGAAGATAAGAGCGGATTTTTTAATAAAGAGTTTTATATCAAATATACCGGTTATGTGAAATCGTATGTAGATATGTCAAAAGCAGAAATTAAGATTGATGATAAAAAAAGAAAAATAAGCGTTTCACTGCCCCATGCAGTTGTAGGAGAACCAAATATTGGGGCTGATTATCAGATTTATGACACTTCATGGATAAAGTCTGACAGTTTGGAGGCAGCCACAAAAGCACTTAAAAGAGCTGAAGAGGACTGCAGGAAAAAAGTTGATGAAAAGACAATGATAGAAACATCAGATGGATATGCAAAAGAAGCTGTTGAAAATTTTTTGTCCTCATTTAAAGATGTAACCAAGCCGTACACTTTTGAGGTGAAATTCATATAAAAACATGATACAGGAAACGGAAATATGCGTCCTATGACATCGTTTGATTTAAAAGATATTTTAAACATACCATAATAATTAAAAATACATTACCATAATTAAGATGTGTTTCGTTCGATTTAACATTGGATGAAAAATCTCATTGTGGTGATGTATTTTTTTACTCTTTTTTCTGAGTTTGTGATATAATAGCTTAAAATACTACTAAGTCTGTAGTGTTTATAGAATATTAAAAGGACAGGAGGAGCCGTGTTGATTTATGATTACTGTTTTATATATGGTGCGGCTTGCGTAGGTAAGAAAGTCATGCTCAGAGTTACGAAGAAAAAATTGACAGAGTCGATAAATATATGCGGCAAAAAAGATTATGAAAGATTATACAATTAATACAAATTGTGTTCAGGCGGGATATACACCCGGAAACGGAGAACCAAGACAGATACCTATTTATCAGTCAACGACATTTAAATATGATACAAGTGAAGATATGGGGAAGTTGTTTGACCTTGAAGCAGAGGGATATTTTTATTCAAGGCTTCAAAATCCTACAAATGACCTTGTTGCAGCAAAGATAGCAAAACTTGAGGGCGGCACGGCAGGTATGCTCACTTCGTCAGGTCAGGCAGCAAACTTCTTTGCGATGTTTAATATTTGTGAAGCAGGAAGTCATATTGTTTCATCATCTTCTATATATGGCGGAACATTTAATCTGCTTGCGGTTACGATGAAAAAAATGGGAATAGATGTTACATTTGTTGACCCGGACTGTACCGATGAGGAGCTTAATGCCGCATTTAAGGAAAATACACGGGTTGTATTTGGAGAGTCGATAGCAAATCCGGCACTTACAGTGCTTGATATTGAGAAATTTGCAAAAGCTGCACACGAGCATGGAGTACCTCTTATCGTTGATAATACCTTTCCGACTCCGGTTAATTTAAGACCTATCGAGTGGGGAGCAGATATAGTGACACATTCTACAACAAAATATATGGACGGTCATGGTGCGGCAGTCGGAGGTGCTATCGTAGACAGCGGTAAATTTGACTGGATGGCACATGCAGATAAATATCCGGGGCTTTGCACACCTGATGAGTCATATCATGGAATCACATATGCCGAGAAATTTGGAAAAGAAGGTGCATTTATTACGAAATGTACGGCACAACTTATGAGAGATTTGGGTTGTATTCAGTCACCGCAGAGTGCATTTATATTAAATCTCGGTCTTGAATCACTTCATGTGCGTATGCCAAGACATGTTGAAAATGGACAGGCGGTTGCTGAGTTCCTTGAAAAGCATGATAAAGTAGAATATGTAAATTATCCAACACTTCCTTCAAATAAATATTATGAGCTTGCTAAGAAGTATATTCCAAACGGAGGATGTGGCGTAGTATCATTTGAGGTAAAAGGCGGCAGAGCGGCAGCAGAGAGATTTATGAAAAATCTTAAACTCGCAGCCATAGAAACTCATGTTGCCGATGCGAGAACCTGTTGTCTTAACCCTGCAACATCAACGCACAGACAGATGAATGACGAGCAGTTAAAAGAAGCAGGAATATCGGCAGGACTTATAAGAATATCATGCGGTCTTGAAGATAAAGCTGACCTTATAGCGGATATAGAGCAGGCATTGGCAGCAGTGTAGGAGCCTCTAATGACTGCTTTACATCAAGCTGCTTCAATGTTAATATATAGCTTATAAAGAGGATGTTCGCAATCCTCTCAGTTACTTGATTGGATAGTGTTAAGTGCTGAGTTTGGATTGCGAAAATAAACAGGAGGGGTGCATATGGCAAAGGTTATAAGTATAGGAAATCAGAGTTTTGAGTCAATACGAGAAAAAGATAATTTTTATATAGACAAGACAAATTTTATAAGAGAATGGTGGGATAATGACGATACAGTAACACTTATAACACGCCCACGCCGATTCGGAAAAACATTGAACATGAGTATGCTTGAATGTTTTTTCTCAAACAAATACAAGGACAGAGGCGATTTATTTGAGGGGCTTGAAATATGGAACGATGAAAAGTATCGCAAATTGCAGGGGACATGTTTAATTCTTTTGATGAACAGGGACTTTCAGACAAAAAGGATATTGTGAAAACATGGTATGACGGATTTACTTTTGGAGATAAAAAAGATATTTATAATCCGTGGTCGATAATAAATTTTTTGAAATTTAAGAGTTTAAAAACCTATTGGGCAGATTCAAGTTCAAATGGACTGATAAACAGTCTTGTTCAAAAAGGAAGTCCATATATGAAAACAATGATAGAAAATCTTATTAGTGGTGAAAAAATAAATGTTATTGTAGATGAGCAGATAGTGTTCTCAGAGCTAGACTACTCAGAGGATGCTGTGTGGAGTCTTATGCTTGCGAGCGGCTATTTGAAAGTTGTTTCGTCAG
>OGZV01000104.1_pt1 | contig 86889 bp, 91 predicted proteins | sample 1576861 | NCBI WGS metagenome assembly OGZV01 (sample SAMEA3541501, study PRJEB24748) | human gut metagenome | biome: human gut; feature: human-associated habitat; material: faeces | place: China | collected 2012
TCTTGTTATCTTGTTATCTTGTTATCTTGTTATCTTGTTATCTTGTTATCTTGTTATCTTGTTCAGGGTGGTAACACCTTTTATATCGAGGCAACAACTTCGCGATAGTGAAAATTTGCGGATGGCCTCAGTCCTATACATAAGGGGATATACATGAATTCAAATACTACAATCGCCTTACATTTTTCGCTTGCATTACTATTTACGTTGCTATCAGTGGCTGGTAGCAACCATGATTTAGCAGGAGTTGTATCTCAATTATTCCTTATTTTCATGGCTGCATTTTTTTTCTTTAGGGCAATGAGGGCCTTTCTGAACATAATTAATGTGATTGAAAGCTGTAAAAAGTGAGGCTGGATAAGCCCCCATTAAGCTTGGACTGTTTCCCACACAAGAACTACTTTAGGTCGAAACCTGGGGTATTACCCATAGTTGACCTATGTAGATTGGTTTGGGGTTAACTTTTTTATCAACGCAACAGCTTCAGCTTCCGGCATAGCAAACTGCACCCGGTGCCGTGCCGCGACATCGAGCGCAAACACCTTCGTATAGACCTCCGTGGAACTGATCGATTTGTGGCCCATCAGGCTCTGCAAAACCTTCAGAGGTATGCCGGCGTACAGCATATGCATCGCGTAGGAGTGACGGAACGTATGGGGGGTAACCGGTACTGAGAACGTCACCCCGTCGGCCGCTGCGGCCTCCACCGCTTCGCTAAGCCAGGTGCGCACGGTACGGTCTGTGATCTCCCAGATACGTGCCTTCTCCATTCTGCCGGTGCGCTTGTTTCGTCTTTCCAGCGGAATTTTCAGGGTGGCCACCATCATCTGCAGCTGGCTGACATAGTGGTGATCGGAAAGGGGAACCAGACGATGGACCTGACTGCCTGCGGGGGCACGACCTGCCGTCCTGGCCGCTTTCTCGGTGCGCTGCTTGAGCGTGGCCAGCTGCACGAACGGATACGGCGGCACCAGCGAAAAATCCCCCCGGGTCAGCGCGAGCGCTTCATTAATGCGCGCGCCGGTGTTCCACAGCGTCGCCAGCAGCATCTTGCGGTGAAGATCCGGCACGTAATGGAGCAGGGCGCTGACTTCCGGCGCCAGCAGGTATTTCGGCAGTTCATCCTGCACGAGCGCCATCTGGCGCAGGGCGAGGGCGGCAGGGTAATCGATGGCCACCGGGAGCAATGTTCCGGGAGATGCCGGAGATCCAACTGGAACCAGGTTATTCATAATTTCTGTTAATTTTTTTCTTTGCCGAGAATTTTCTTCGTAATATTACCGGAGTCAGGATGACTAACCAGCCAGCGACGGCCAGCCAGAAAACAGACGAAGTCACAAACAAAACTACCCCGTCAATGACGGTAGACACGATATTTTCGGGCACAGGTTTCACTCCTCTTCAGTGGGTGGCTATGGAACGGGAACATTCATGACACCAACATCCAGTAGATAAAGCACAGAAAACCCATCCCCCATCCCCAGAACAGGATCTGGCCGCGGTATTTATCCCGCAGGTTAAAAAAGGGATGTGCCTGCAGGTCAACGAGCTCCTCACTTTGCGAGGCAAGCTCCCTTTCCAGCTCCAGGATTCTTTTCTGCGACTGAGCACACAGGGTAGCCAGCCGGATGACCCCGGTTGCCCGTTGCGCCACCTCCAGGTCTGAATCCCCGCTCTGCGGCAGAGACAGTTTTTCTGCCCGCAGCGGCAGGGCGTCACATTTCTCGTCCGGGAGCTGGCCCTCTTTCCTGTGCAACAGATGATAAAATGGACGATTCTTAAGTGAAGTAATTAACTGTTTTTGCGACCGTTTTTTGCCTTCGAGCTGCACGATTTTTTCCTGCAGCCCGCGATAACAGTCTTCCAGCCGGCGTACCGCGGATACCAGGGGCTCCACCCGGAGCGTTGAGCACCTGCCCCGTGGCAACTGCAGTTCGTCTGCCCGCAGCGGCATTGAGCTGGTTTCCCCCGCCGGGAACCGGAAACCCATTGCGTGCCACAGCCTGTCCCTCCGGATCTTGTTTTCTTCGTTTTCTTCATCAACCCGGGAAATTTCAATCGGCAAAACCAGGGTTGCTGGCGGAAGGCCTCTGGCCCAGAGAACAAACTGCTGCGTGATCCAGCTACCCAGGCCGAGTCCCTGCAGGCGGCGTTCCAGTCTGAACTCATCTGTAAACAGATGCAGGGCCTTCTGTTGAGGCCAGTAGATTGCAGTGAAAGTCTGAGTCTTCGTCAGTTCGGTATCGGCAAGGTACAGTGTCATTATGCAGGAGACCCGGTACAATCCGTCGGGAAAATGGTCAGAAGTTGGCCCCCACGATTCCTCCCTGCTCAGAATAACGACCAGATTTTCCTCCTGGCGGGTACTGTTATTTGTAATGATCTCCGGCAATGTCACGAGCCACATTGTTTTGTCGTCACCAGTCCGGGTAACACAGTCGGTCATGTTTTTTTCCCTAACAGTGAAGTGAACAATACACTTTAAAGACCTTATTGATGAGGCAGGCTTTCCACGGCGGAGCGCTGTGTTCAGACTGCGGCAGATGGTAGTCACCCGTGAGCACCCAGAAATCAGGCTGGCCTGATTGTTCTGCCACCATTCTGCCGTTTCGTTTGAGAATTTTTGGAGATCGCCATTTCTGACGCCTGCGGGCTGTCTCGATGGGGCTGTCCTCATTAAGGCCAGAATAAAGCCACAGCTCCTGGTGGCCATATACATCCTCAAGCTCCCGGACCACATCGTTAAATGAGCTAAATGTTGGTGTACCCATACCTCGCCTCAAAAATAGTATCCGGTTCAATAGTCATTCTTGCCAAACAGCTGAGGCAGTTCATCAAACAACATCACATGGCGGGTGCGCTTTCCCTTGAAAATGCGCCTCATCACTGGCGTGAAATCCGCAGGCTCCCAGCCATAGGGCCACGTATAGAAGATTCCGGCTTTCAGCGTGTTATCTGGTCGTTCAGGGCCAGCGACGATACGTCTTACCTCCGCGCTCAGGGCCTCACCGCGCAGGCCGTACTGTCCCAGGTAACGACGCAGCCGCGTTCTCGGCATCCGCGGATCGGATTTCACGTAAGCATTAATATCCATATGCTGCGTGGCGGTGATGATATTCATGCCGTACTTGCGCATGGTGCTGAAAGCGGTGGCCATCACGTCTGTCTCTGGTTCGCCATCAGTTCTGTTCATCTGGTTTCCTTTTACTGACTTAAGGGTGTTTGTGTGAACCGTTCGTTTAAGCTGACCCCGCGAAAGCCTGCAGGGCATCCGCTCCGGAGGGCAGTTCATGCTGAGGGTTAAGCTCTGCGGCAATGCTTCGTTTTGACATCCTCGATGTCTTTCAGGGCGGGGAGGCTGTCAAATTCCCCAGAACATCAGGTTTATCGCATTTTTGATGTCATTTTCCCGGTGGCTGAGATCGGCCACTTCCTCCCCGGTGACGGAGGACGTGACGCTGGCCATGTCCGTGGTCATCAGGCGGTAGCTTTCATCCCCGATGTGCACCACCGGATAGAGTTCACGGGAAACCTTATCCGACAGCAGCCGGGCGCTGGCCAGCGGGATCACCATCCGTCGCCCGGGGGTATCGATGATGTCACTCTGCACATCCACGAACAGACGATAGCGGCTCTCTCTTTTATAGGCATAAACCTTAAACTGCATCTCACCAGTCCCTGTTTTCGTCGGCGAATGAACCGTTCATCTCAATAAAGCGGGCAACCTCGGCCATCCCTTCCTGATTTTCAGCCTGCCAGCGTTCGGAACGCAGACGACGGGCCTCATTCTGCATGGCCCTGTTCACCAGGGCGGAGATATTGACGTCTGCGGATTTCAGTAACTGATAACTGTCGCTGTCTATGGTGACAGTGATGCGCTGCTTCATAATGCACTCCGGAATACATACTGATGATATGCATATCAGTATAGCGTAAGGATGCAGCTGACTCACGCCCGCCTGAAACATACTGTTATGTCGCCATTAATTTCACTTCGTGAAATTCACATACAAAATAATCACCTTAGAGATAACAAGCAGCCATACAGCCACGCCGTTAAATTACAGGACGGCCGTTCCGTCCGGATCCGACTTTTCGCGCTTTACGAAGTTTCCGGAAGTGTACCACGGTGAGAGAATAAGCAAAGCGGCGTTTTCCGGTGGTGAGCGGCCGGTCGCGGGGCAGGGGAGGGACACAACATATAGCGTCATCCTCAGCTGGTAACACCGCTACATCTTGTGTTTCCGGGCCGCTGCGCACCGGAGGCCGGAAAGCAGATCCGGAACTACCTTTTTTCGGATCTCAGGAGAGGAAGAGAAGGATTATTGCATGAAAAGCACAAAAAGAATCTGATTGTTGCGGTAAGTGGATTATTGCATAAATCGCAAAATTCGCGACTGACTAAGCCTGATACAGCAACAAAGAGGAAAGGGAAACTTTTTTGAGTTTTTTTGCTGTAGCAGGCCTTAAAGGCCGCTTTCGGAGAGGTAAATACCTGCACATAAACCAAGACATGAAGGAGAACATTATGTCTACATTCATAACTGCAGTATTTACCCTAATCGCCATTGGCCACTTCATCTGGGCAACCGTAGTCGCTTACCGAGGCCTAACCTGGATTTTGACCAATTTTGACGACATTCCTCATATCTGGAAGCGAAACTGGCGATACTATCGCCGTTTCATCTTCCCTGAGATGAAATGCCGGATCCGCAGATGGTTCATAAACTTATTCTAATAGGGAGCCCAGTCCGGCAACCTGGCACAGGCAGCACCAGGTGGTAAACACCATCCTGGTCTCTCCTTTACGCCATTTACGCACCGTACGCTCCCTGACATACAGCCGATCGGCCAGCTGTATGTCATTCAGTGTGATCAGCGACAGGACGTGCCGGACGTCTGCAATATTGGGCCTGGTCCACTCCTCGCCGGGCAGCAGAGTATCGGCATTGAAGGTACCCGTTGCCACGAGCTGCTGTCGTCGGCTTATCTGTTCCGGGGTCAGGGCCATCAGCCTTTCTCCCTGGTTACTGTCCAGCGGACGGGATGTTCCGGAAGATAATAAGTGTCACGATGCTCGTTCTGCAGTCGCAGATAATTTTCAACGTCACTCAGCTGCCAGCTCGAATAAATAATATTCGAAAATCCCACGTTACACATATCAATTGTGGACATGGTCTGATCAATATAATCATAGGAGCATTTATAAATATTGATCCGTGATGGGTCTTCGATCATTAAATTCTGGGGGGCAGGGCTGAATACATTAATTTCCAGAGGGGTAAAAAATCCTGGTTGCGGATACTGATGAAACTTAAGCGCTAAATTATGAGCCAGGGGAAGGTACAGAACGGGTTCTTCTGTCATTTTACAAAATACGTTAGGTGATACTGTAAACACCGGTCGTGGTTCTATACTGTCAAAGTGGTGCCCGGTATGAAATATATCCACACGATGGATGCCGGAAAAAATTGCTCCGCGTAACTTAGCCATTACATCAACCATTGTTATTTTCCCCTGAAGCGCAAGGAGGGAAAATAATACAAACATGGCCTTCGCTTTTTCATCATCTCCTGAAGAAGAACGAGCGATACGAATCAGTTTCTGGTAGATACTTAAAGAAGCCACCTTCGGCATAACTTCAGGTAAAGAAAGCGTCTCAGATATGATATTCTGGAGGTCATTTTTAACTGGAATAATAAATGACCGGAACAATTCAGCTTTACCCGGAAATCTGCTTTGCGGGTTATTCAGGTTGAGTATCATCTGAAATATGCCGAAACTTGCAAGTTTCTCTACCGGAAAATCATCCCTGTCGCAGTTAGCAAGCCTCGTGAAGTTATGGTTCTGAACCAGATCCCGGACAAGCACAGCCATATCTTTTTCATAGTCACTGAGCTCATTCTCAATGTCAAAAATCTCCCCGGTATCACCGTCGGTAAGACGAAAGCAATCCTTACAGACGGCCACGCTGGAGATGGGCAGCGGGATATCCTTTATGTCATTTTCGCCTTCTGCTGTAAGAACCACTACATGAGCCCAGACCCGCTGCTTCTCCTTCGGACTCAGTGCCGTATCATCGCTGCGGAAGTTCCTGAGAAACCACTGCGAGAGCATGTGCTGGTTTTTGGTATAAGTCATAATGTTTTTCCTGTGACGAGCTGGGCCGGCCGGGTCAGAAATCATCTTCTATTATTGCATCATCATGACCAGCAAGCCTGAACGGCTCGGGAACATGTTTACGGCGGACGTTTTTATCGGGATAACTCAGGAAATGTTTTTCAAAAACCCGGACCAGTGCGTCATTCCATGTCGCATTAATTCTGGCGCGAACATCATGCGGCTCCATAATAGTTATATTATAACGCTGATTAATTGAGTTTTGTTCTGTGAATTTACGAAGTGACTCTCTGGAATCATCGCCAAGCTTGCCGGTAGTCCAAAATTCAAAGTTAATTTCTGCGTTCGGATATTCATTTCGTGCATAGTTATAGAATACCGGCACCTGTTTACCAATCCACTTCTTTACATCCTCATGCCTGACCGTTGAATAGGGTTTATACCCCTTGCATTCAATGAAGGTAATTGCAGCATTTCCCTTCAGGCTCAGAACATCACATTCTGCCGTATCTCCCTTCTGGGACTTACAGATTTTACCCACCACCACATCCTTACTGTCAATGCGTACGGTTTCCGCGATAATATATTCAAATAAATCCCCCTGGAGCTGACTTGTCGCGCCGGCTATATTCGACACCCTGGACATGATGTCATCTATCGCGGCGATATTATCTTTTAAGCTGAGCGTTAGGGAGCCGACAAGATCGCGTAGCTGTATGAGCGCGTCAGCAAAGTCTTTCCCGAACAGATTTTCTGGCGTGGCAGGTATTATCCCGGCACGCTTCATTTCCTGAAATGCATCTTCACTGTATTCATCTGCAATGAACATAAACAGGCATCTGGGGCTGTTCCTGAGGCTGTTTATCGAGCGGCATTTTGTAATAAAGGGCTGGAGATGCACCAGACTGAGCTTGTATCCTAAAAGCATATCGCAGACAAAGAAACCAGACCGGATCTCACCTGACCGGGAGAACTGCAGAAGAGGATTGAGATAGGATGGTGCGGTGAGGTCAAAATCAAAGTTTGCCACGCAGGGAGTCTGAACCGGACTGGGATCCTCTCTCGTACGCAGCGTGTCGTAACTGATGATGCCGTTGTTCCGAACCCACTGGCTAAGGGATTTCATCAGAACTGACTCTGTGGTCAGCCTGGCTTTCAGGGGATGGACCGCACGCAGGTAACCATTATCATTTTTCTCAGTCAGCGCAACACATTCACCCACCCCTGGCAACATAACGACTTTGATCATTTTGTACTGAAGCAGACCGTCCAGGACTGATTTCCAGGATAATCGGCGTTTCATCGCTACCGGCGATCCGCAGGCTGCTGAAAAATGACTCAGCGGCAGAATCCCCCCGCGCGCCCTGAGGCAACTCAATGCCAGACCGTAGGCCGACCCGGTATCAAGCAGGGCAGAGTTGAGACTGGACCAGTAACGCCCGGTACCATACTGCTGTTTCAGATAAACAAATCGCTCGCGTTTGGGAAAAAGCTTTTCAACGCAGTGTATCTGCCCTGCAGCAGCAGCCCGGGAAACCTGTTTGCGCGCGCTATCCCGGTTAGTGCCTGGAGTTTTAAGCATTTCCTCTACAAGCACAGAGCTCAGGCAGGGTCCGGTTTTAAGTAACGAAGTAACTATAATTGATGCCATCTTTTGCTCGCTTGTCACACTGCGTATTTAATAACAACAATACACTCGTTAAGCTAAACAACAAACATTGCATTTTAGTTCATTAAAAACAATAATTTAAGATTCATAAATATGGTTCTTTAGATTATCTGTCACAAACATGTTTTTCCTGCAGGAAATCTTTTACTTAAAAACGCAGTATGGATGGCATCTACAGCCCTTCGAGATTCAGTCATCAAGCTTATGTGAATTCGTGAATTCAACATTCACAATTTCATTGGCAGAAACCGATATACCATGCCGATCAATACCGAACACAGCGCCACTATCCGGCGGCAATTCTCTAACAGACGTATATGCGTAACCCAGCGCAGCTTCAAGCGCACCTTTTTCATAATCAATATCCGCCCTGAAACAGACTATGCAAGGTTTCAGTACCTCAAGATAATGTCCTGTAAGATCCCGCCCATACTTTTTTTGATAAGCATTGCAGACATCCTCTACCAGCTCCGGCAGCCGCATATAATCGTGCTGCCAAAGTTTGCGGGCGTGAAGATGAATCTCTCGCACAAGATGCCCGTATGGCCCCCAGTGCATTTTGTTTCTAGTTCGCTTCTGGAAGAGAGTATCAGGTACGCCAGCATGAAAATTCCAGGCCTGTAATTTCTCTTTGACCTCAGCGTCTGGAGCCAGATTTACCAGCATGTCCATCACCAGTGACTCGGTCTGGTCCAGCGCAAGTAAACCATTTTCAAAAGTATTGTCAGCTGAAGTGCGGGTACCGTGAAACCAGTATGCGGTGGTGAACTCACCCGGGGAGCCCAGTTCCCTACATACGTACTCTCTCAGATACTGTCGAGAGTTGATCATAATGGAATGATCCGTCTCGTAAATCTGCTCAAGATCGAGAGATAACAATACCTTTTTCAACTCCATAACGTTACAACCAAAACCGTACGAAAGCGTAAGCATCGCCTGAGATCGTGTTGAACAATCGAGAGTAAACATGATTACATTCCTTACACGCCATTAGTGGCGGGGGCGCCCCGCTGGCGTCTCATATTGGTGATCAATAAAGCTGCGTAATATCTTAGAAAGGGGAGAAGCTCCGGGGCGCTGAAGGTTGCATAAACACGGCCTGCACCATGTGTCTCTTTAAAGACTATTCGATCAACTAAGCGTGCATCGTTAATGGATTCAACCTGAACACAGAAATGCGCCACAGAATTTCGCATTTTATGAATTAGCTCTCTTAAGTTCATTTCCTCACCCGGTAAATGAGACTGGTTTAACCCAATTTCAGCCTTAAGCTCTGGCGTTAGACGATTCGACGGGAGGTAAGAAACTGCGAGCTCTTTAGGCATCACGATTAGGCCCAAGAGACAGTTCAGAGTAAGCGTGTAGTTGTACTGCTCAGAGAAGGGTTTCCCCTCAATCATGTTGTTGTATTGATCAATTAGGGCCAGTGTTCTTTCAATAAAATCAATCTCAAAGTCTGAATAGTTCCCCATCAAATCCTCCTGTGGCAACAGAAAATTTAACTATACCATTCCGAGATACTAGGTTTCTTATTTCTCCTCGATGCGGTTTTGCCACCGGAGCATGTGGTCACTTCTGAGTTCCAGCCCACCAATGGGACGCCGCTGTACTTCTCTGCGGGAGTTTATGTATCAGTGTCCACACGACCGTTTTATAGTAGCGGCCTCACCAGTGTACCTGAAGGCTGTGGAAGAGGATTTATACGCAGGCAGTAATGAGTTGGCCTCACTTGAGCAGTTATCGATAGTAACCTCAAAAGGATATCAGGGATGCCTCAGCAACAACGTCACGTTGACCAGCGCAGCAATGATGAGTGAGTTGAACACCAATATGACCGGGCTGAACATCAGTCATGCCGTAAAAATTCTGAATAGGCAGCATGTAAGAGTGACAAGAAATGCAGCATAAAGATAACTACAGGAGACAGGCAGGCCAGCCCCTGCTCACTATTACGCAACTTTGTTGCGCCACAACGCTACTATTTGTCAGCTTTAACAGCCATGCAGATATCAGAGGAAGTGTTGTTCGCGTTCTTGATGGAGACACGATTGAAGTACTGCAGGAGGACAACGAACTTACACGAGTCAGGCTGAACGGCATCGATGCTCCGGAAAAAGCGCAGCCATTTGGCCAGCGTTCGCGGCAGGCATTGACCGCTATGATCGCCGGCAAAGTAGTTCACATCGCAGGTAACAACCGTGATCGCTACGGTCGCCTGCTCGGCACTGTCTGGTATGATTCAGCAGATATCAACGCCATACAGGTCATTCATGGTATGGCCTGGGCTTACCGGTATAAGGGAAAGGCGATGGTACAGGCTTACGCAGAAAGAGAGGAAAAAGCCCGCAAGAACCGGACGGGACTCTGGGAAGAGCCAGCGCCGGTGGAACCCTGGCGCTGGCGTAAGCTGCACAACAGCGAAAACTAACCGGCTAGTAAAGAATCCCTTTCATCACCCTTGGCAAGAAGTGCCAGCACCTCCCCAAAATCAGGAAATGCCGATGCGGCCAGCAAGTTGGCAACGGCATTTGCACGGCCATTATCGCGCTCCAGCCATACGATACACAGCTCAACATTACTGGCCATCGAATCGTGCATGTTTTCAGGTAACGCCGACCAGGCAAAAGGTGCTTTAAAGTCTTTCATGGAATTGTAGAAACTGCCGAACAACTCTTCCTTCGGAATGACGTACAAATGCCATTTATTACAGAGTGCAGTGGCCATAGCGGCGTTGACACTGTAGCGGTAAAGCGTTCCCGTCAGCGGAACGGATTGTTGCAGCAGGCATGCCTGATAATGCGCGGCGCTGAAGTGATGCGCGCCATCTTCATTAAGCCAGTAGTATCGCCGTTCTGCCCAGGGATAATCAGCGAATCGCATACGATCGAGGCGTAGTCCACCATGCGACATATTCTCCTGAAGATGATCCTGAGTGATGGGCTCCACCAGACCGGGGCGGTGAAGAACAGCAAGCTCGTCAATATCTTGGATATCATACTGATCTGATTTGGAACACGAAATCCCTTTCATAAAACTGATATCACATTGAAAACCTTCAATTATTTCTTCTTTGATGAGATTTTCGGCTTCAGGACTAGTCACAACATGTGCTTCGAGCTGCCCGGTGCCGTCAGGTTTACGGTAATCAAGGGTATAAGGACGAGCAAAATAAAACGAAGATGATGATGAATTCAGCCAGGTATCCCAGGCACTGACCGAACGTTTCCAGAACGTATCCGCAGGGGGAGTTATGGGATAAGGAACCAGAACTCTGGATTTGATTACCCTTTCCAGCCCGGCAGGGCGCCCGAGGGTATGCATTAACTCTTCGCGGGCCCAGTTTAATACCCGAGCCAGTGCTGAAGGACTGACAGATGTTGGTATTTCAGCTAAACCATTTCTTCCTGAATCATAAGTCACTGACAACTCCTTTCTGCAGAACATCGATACGGATTAGTGAGTCCGCGCCTAAATATTGACAACAAACATACTTGGACCCGGACAATTCCTTACTGGCGTGACAGATTGCTCACCTGATCACCTGATCACCTGATCACCTGGATGAGCATAACGTATTTCATTAAGGATCCTAACGATCAATCTACTGATTTTAAAGATTAAATTTTGGTGGGGTGTATGCGCCTTGGCGCATGGAGGCGCCAGCTGAACGCAAATAGTCCCCTGTAGCTGACTGGCGCCGTGACCCGGCGAAGCCGGTTACAGATTGATAGTTACCACCTATCCACCCCTTCACCCTGCAAAGCCATACCCGCTTACAGCCACTCAGGTGCTTCTGTACGCGATCGGAGTGGTCCCGACAAGGCAGAGCCGTAGTCGGGGCGTATCTCCGCGTTATGCGGGCCGTGAGGGCCGCTTACGAGCGTGTACTACTAAACCTGATACGCGAGTACTTAAAGCGGCTCAGATTTCTAGTTACAACATCCATCATTAAAAGCGATGTCTTTCGGCCCTTTGGGCCGGGCGGCGGCGCTTTTCAGTGGTGGGCTATGGGGTCATGGTTACAGATATGCTCGTTCCAGTTCCGACCTTAAAAGATGCTGTAACGTTCTGCACCCTGCCCGCCAGTATGGCGGGTGCTACCTTGAGTCGCTTAGCGACGTAACCGAACCGGCGCGGACGCAGTCCGCTGCAAGGGCGATCGTTAATTGAGACTGTCCACAGGACAGACGACGAATAGGTTATTTATTTAAATGATAGAAACTTAAGTTTTTTAAAAGAACTACAGAGCTGGGGTTTAAAAGATATTACGCACCTTGAAACCTATACGTGTAGCGCTCTGTAGCCTGCTCGGTTTTAACCTTACATAAAGTTCCCTTGCAGTTAAATGTGTATAACCAATATGAGCGGCACAGGAGTACAAAAAACCACAGATTCGGAGAAGATCTGTAGCGTCAAAGGGGGAATGACATCAGATAAAATAGACAAAGGTGGTTACTTTACAAACAGGCGGGAGCTTCAGACGTGCGAAATTCTCCGGCGCAGCCGGATGAATTCAAAGCACAGGATCAGGTTGTAACTGGAGACAGTCTGGTATAGTTGTTATTGCGGGATAAGAGCATTCGCTCCTTCACCCTTCGCTCTACTTCACGTTTAACGGCTTCGTGATCCCCGAAGAACCGTTTCCGGGCAATGTCACGGGTCAGCTGCTGCTTGACCAGCGTTTCAACATCTTTACGTTGGCGATCGGCATCACGGCGTGCTGTAGCGCGTTTCTGCCCGTGCGCTTTACGCTCAATCTGGTAACTACGGAAACGCTCACGAACGTACCGCCAGGCTTTTGCTATCAATTCATCCATTTCAAGCGGCTCTAACCGCTGTTTCTTCCGCTTTTGATTTTCCCATTCCACGCGGCTGCGACGTGCAGCTGCCACAGCAACATCAGAGATATCCAGGGCTGAAAACATAACCGGTGTAAAAGTGATATCAGTCGGAATATAGCACCCTATCTGCGGATCATATTCAGTCTGGTATGTAATTTGGCCCAGCTCGGCCATAAACTGAAGAGCGCGGGTAGCACGGGTAATGGATAAATTGCCATTTTTGGATTCGGTGGCCAAGCCGGACTCTATAGCCAGGGTTGTAATAGAGCACTGTACTCGGTTGGCCAGGGGATCGTAATGGAAACACAATGCCTGCAAAAGCGCATCAATCGCACGCCGACGCAGCAGTGGAGGCATGCGTTTTCGCACACCTAACGAACGCATGTATGCGACATGGATTGCAAAGTCGAAACGGGACGTGAAGCCTTCAGCTTTAGCCATTAGTTTTCGACAGAAAGGCAATGTTTTCTTACCTTCTGAGGGGGTAAATACCGGTGTAGGGTTTTTAACCTGACGGTATTGGGTTAAAGGTGCTTGAACCTCAGCCACGCCTTCCTGCGCTTATGTTGCATAGAAGGAGCAGGCACGGAAAGTCTTGTCTTTTTTCGCGCACGAGTTATACTCCCACACAGAAGCAACAACTTCTGTATGATTTAGTTAGGACCCCGTTAATCTACCGATGCCGCCAAGTATCTAAGATTATCGGGGTTTTTGCTTTTCTGGGCTCAGCTTTTCAACCTGCCAGACCTGTCACCTTATCAGGCGTGACAACCTCATAAATTCTTTTATAACAATAAGTTTGCCGACTCTACCACTACAGACAAAAAGGATCAATTTAGGATCCTTTACAGCATCATCCTGCTTTTTGTGAACGATGAGCTTCAGCGTCACGCTTCAGACTCTCGAAGAGCTCCAGTGGGACAAGATAAAACGCCGGCGCGCTACGGTTCAGAATAGCAATCGCATCACCCTCTGCTGACTCGACAGTCCCTAACGGATCCCTTTTGAACTCCGTGATACCAGCGACTTTCGTGCAATGTATCGGATGTGCCATAACTCCTCCTGATTCACAGATAGCACTTACGAATTTTTTTATCCTAGCACACAATCAGACACTTAAAAGCATCATTAACGAATATTATGATCGCAGATCAAATCCAGTTAACTATCATCTCGCATGGTATAGTATGCCAAATAATAGAATATATATCTATGATTCATATACATACGGCTTACCTTAGATGATCTCAAAACGCGTCGCATTAAAAAAAAAATCACTCTCGCCCCACAGATTTTGAACCTGATTACCAACAGCAGAGAACCGATGACTATTAAGAACGGTAGCTTGCAATATGTTGCGGTTAATCAAGCGTTTCTACGGCTCTTAAGTCTCCCTACTGACTATCCAATTCTCGGCAAGACTCTGGACCAGCTGCCAACATCCCTGGCATACCTTTCAAACCGGATCCACAAACAGGAGGAGCTTGTGATGCAACATGAAGAGAAATTCTCTTCTATCGTCACCCATCCTGTAGGCGACAATAATTCGTTACATGCTTTGTGTTTCGACTCTCGACCCTATTATGACGATGACGGCATATGTGCTGGCACAATGTTACAGGTTCGTCCGGTCGATATTTTTAGCCCTGATAGCTTGCTTGAAGGCGATGTACCTAAGTCTCTGGTTTACCAGGTCCCTTCAAGGATCTTCACAAACGCAGAGTGGGAAGCAGTCTTTTTGATATCCCTGAAATACAGCAGGAAAGCTATGTCCCGTGCGTTAGGAACATCCCTGAAAGCTGTTGAACACAGAATTAGCCGTTGCCTAGAGAAAACTGGTACCACTACGGGTGATGAACTGCTGGAGTATTGCAGGAGATATAACTGGGATATGTATGTTCCCCCTCGGTTTCTCAAACCCAGATTTCGGCTTTTCAAAGCTTCAACAGCTATGTATTCAGTTGACTCATCATTTCGCAAACAGTAGTCTTCTGCTGTCACAGTCAATCCTGTGATCGGGCGTGAGAACCCGTAACTACATGCGCACAAATACACGCATAAGCGTGTTTTTTTGTGTGCTGAACCCGCGCATCTTATTTATGGCGGTTCAGGTAGGGCAACCGAAAGGTTGGCCGGTACCGTGTAGGCCGGTTTCTCACCCCTGCCTGGGCTGCCACCAGAGTGTGAGAACTCTGTGGTAGCCATCACTACTACACGGGAGCCTCATGTATGGTCATTAAACATCACCCAAAACCCGCTCATTTTTTGTCCTCCAATGATTCCTGCTATCTGCGTCACCTATCTCTGTCCATTACCCTAAAACATGCATATTCCTTACCACATATTTCCAGAAATTTACTGGGGGGATCTCCCCATTAAGGGAGATGCATATTGCACGTAGAGTTATTACGTATTGATTTGCATGGGGATTTGACGATGATTCAAACCAACGTTCTTGACGCACTGCAGGGCGTCTTTCCAGAGCTTTCAAGAAAACAATTAGAGATTGTTACGCTATACGCTCATGGAACGGCATATGACTCAATTGCTGACATTTGCCATATTTCAGTAGAAACCGTTCGCTCCCATCTTAAGCGGAGCACCAAAGCATTGAACCTGCAAAGTAACGATGCAATGCGATCGGTAATATTAACCCGTTCGTACTTTTTCATGATTTCATTGATGATCACAAAATAAACAAATAATGCACCCTCAGGGGTGCATTATTAAGACAAAACCTATTTACACTTTACAACAATTTCCCTAGCGATAATTATATCTGCAGATCCTTAAGCATAGCCGCCAATTTTACTTAAGGATCTAAAAAACAAGATTATATTGATACCTGAGCGTGACTAAATAACAGCATGCAGCCTTAAGTGGCTGTTTATGAGTCTGTTTCATTCTCATGTTTGAATGTATTCGACCCCGATAAACATTGAATTATCCCATCATGGATCAATTCTGCGCGAAGCGTTTGAAAATGAATATTGAGGCTGTAAGTAATCAACAATGGTATCTTGCCCTTTATATATCCGGGGGCAAAAACCGTGAAAACTTATTCGACTGGCTACATGACCGTCGTGTTACACCCTGGACACCATTATCCCTAACGCAAATAAGACGTGCTGATGCTCCGCACCTTTTCAGAAAAAGAGTCGCGACCGTTTTTCCCGGATATTTCTTCCTTAAAGCAAATTTCGAGTTCCAGAAAATAGATATGATTCGCTCTCATTCTGCATTCTGTGACTTCGTAAAGTTCGGCAGCAAAATCAGCCCCGTTAATACAAAGCTGGTTGAAGCCTTAATGAAAAAATACCCAGATCCAACTCATCATCCCGCCGCACGGGCTGAACTCGAAGCTGCCTCAGATATTTGGCTGACGAAAAGCCAGTACAGACGCCTGACGCAAATTGACAAGATTAATCACCCTGTGTCCCGGACGGCCATGCTGTTCGAGATGATCACGCATGCTGATACCTGGGGCTTTTAAACCCCACGTATCCCTTCGAAGCCTCACAAACTGGTCCAAACCGGTTCATTTCATCCCCTTTAGTTCCCCCGTTCGCGGGGGCTTTTTTTTGCCGTTTTCCGGCAATGACGTCTGGGCTGGTCCTGCCCGATGAACACCCTCTGTTCCTGTAACCGGCCTGCCCGCAGGCTGCCTTCCTCCAGGCGGAAGGAAGGTACAGACGTCATTGCCAGAAAACGGAATCAGGAGAAAGACACACTATGCAATCCACCCAGGACAAGGTCAGCCATCTCTTGTGGTGCATTCTCGTAGCCTTACGTACGGCCCACGAAAACCATCAAATTATCTCTGAACGCCGCAAACGTAAATTTATCGCCGAATGGCTCAGCGGTGCACGCAGGTTGCCTGCCTTCAGGGGGATGACCCAGGAATTCATGACCATACGGGAGCTGCTCGATACCGAAAAACAACGCCCCATCGATGACGTCCTGACCGCGCTATGGAAAAACGCCGTGTCCACCGGAAACTGCGATCTGTTTCGCTTCCGGGCTGTCATGAACGCTCTGCTGGGGCAGGGCTGGAAACACTGTCTTTGCCCTTGGCCGGAACAGGTTGTTACCGAAATCATGGAGCGTCAGCGTAACCGTAAGAATCACATTCTTCAGCTCACCCGAATGGAAGAAGCCTTCACGGCCACCGGATCGATGACCGCGCCCGTTACGCTGCAGCTGCTGCTGCAGAAAGGGGAGGATGTTGATGTTGAACATTCCTTCTATCTGGATCGCTTCTCTGTCGTTCGCGGAGGCGATATCTCGTTGTCAAAAACCACCCTGCGCACACTCTACATCGGCCGCCACAACCTGCCCGAATCCGCTTGGGGAGCCCGTGATGGTATCAGCAACGGCAATCTCTGGCGGCCAGATCTTCACTGACCGGAAAAAAGGAAAACCCATGAAGTTTCGCCCGTTACCCCGGGGCGTCAGCATGCATAAGCTTGCCCTGCCCCTGTTGCTTCCGTCGCTGTTAAGCAGCTGCACGGGATTTCAGAGCCGGAACGTCGCCCCTGACACACCCGCACTGGTGTTTATTGACGGCCAGATAAGCGACAGCGCCGAAATGATTTCGCAGACACAGCGGCGAATAGCACCACCCCCATCCGCACGACAGGCAACACCGGTGAGGCCTGTATCGCAGACCACCCCGCTGCCGCAACCCACTCTGCTGACAGCCCCCACCAGGAGCACGCCTGCTGTAACACGACAAGCCGGACCGCAGAGCCCGCCCGTAAATACATCTCTGCCAGCGCTCACGTTTACCGGAACACCTGCACCCGTTGCCGTTTTGTCACTCTCCCCGGCACGTAACCTGACGCTTGAGCAGTGGGTCAGGCGGATCATCCCGTCCGGCTGGACGCTGAACTACGAGAACGCCCTGCGCCCACGCCTCAATACCCGTATCGTCTCGGTCGACACCAATGACCAGTGGACGCGGGTACTCAACCGCCTGCTGTCAGAGCAATCCATCCAGGCGCAGGTGGACTGGGATCGTCATGCCGTCACCCTGCAGCGGGCAGGCCAGTCAGTCCCGGTAGCCTCTGCAGTGCCGGCAACGGCAATCCGCACGCAAAAGGTACAGACTGCAGGCGCGCCAAAAAATCCGTTCAGCGGAACCGTGGCGGCTGCACCGTCAGGCGTTAAAGCCAGTCCGGCCCCTGTCGCCCTCAAACCGTTGCCGACACCGAAACCGACACCGGTTGTCAACGCACAGCCCTCCACCGGAAAGCCGGTAGCGCCTGTGGTTGAGGGTAAAAGCTGGCTGGCACCGTCTGGCACAACATTACGCGAGATGTTGATGAAATGGGCGCAAGACACTCGCTGTGAATCCGGCGCGTCGGCACACTGGACGGTTATCTGGCCTGTCACTGTGACGGATTACCGTCTGGACGCGCCACTGACCTTCCGGGGCTCCTTTGAGACCATGCTCGGCCAGATGTTTGAGCTGTACCGGACAGCGCAGAAGCCTCTCTATGCTGAAGCCTCCCGCATGCAGTGTGTGATTTCCGTCACTGATATACCGGCTGGCCGCTGATGGGCTGGGTCATGCTGGCCTTCAGCGTGCTCTTTTTCCTGATCGTCGGAGATATCGATTCTCAGCAAAATCAGTCGGGACGGGAGGCCTTACAGACGCAGACGGGCCAGCTCTGGGCCTCCCAGATAATGACCATCGCCAGCCGGGTCAACGACTGGCGCTACCGGACAGGCCAGAATGATGGCGAAGTGCCGACCGCGCAACTGGGCCTGCCCTTCACCCCGGATCCCCGCATCCGGTATCTGCTGCAGCAGGGCCGGCTGTGGGTCTGGATGCCCGATCAACCGGGTCTGACAGAGGCACTGCGCGCGCAAAGCCGCGGCTCCGCACTCATCGGGACCATGAAAAACGGCCAGCTTATCTGGCTTTCAGGCCTTGCCACCGGCCTTCCTGCGCCACAGGGCGTTACAGACGGCGCTGTGGTTTACCTCAACTAATCCGGATTTCCCATGAAGAAAACCCCTTTGCAGCGCCTGCTGATGGCGTCGTGCATCGCCATGCTTGCGGGCTGCACCTTTTCTGAAATCAATAAAATGCAGACAAAGGCGCAGTCTGATGCCTCGGTAGCACGCGCTCAGGCGCAGCTGCCACGAACACAACATCCCCAGCCCCTGACCTGGACTGAACGGCAGTGGATTAATCCAAGCCCGATACCGGTCGCCGTGCGTGAAAAAGTCCGCCAGGCCCCGGCCTGTAATATCACGCAGGGGAAAAACAACATCACGCTTCAGGAACTGGCCCAGCGAATCACAGCGCTGTGCGGCACGCCGGTGATTTTCACGCCTGATGCTCTTGATATCAGTCAGAGCAGCGTCAGTACCGGCGTTACACGGCAGATAAGTGGTACGCTGCCGCCGCCTGATGACAGCGGGCGCGTGCCGTTAGCGAACCTGGGGGGCGCTGCACCTGCCCCGTCATCCGGCACTAACCCGCCCCTGAGCCTGACCGGGCTAATGTGGCAGGGTGATCTTTCCGGTTTGCTGGATTTAATGGCTAGCCGCAGCGGCCTTTACTGGCGTATGGATAACGGCACCATCGTCTTTTACCTGATGGAAACCCGGACCTACTCGCTGGCCATGCTGAACACTAAAACATCCAGCACCTCAAGCGTCAGCTCTGGAACGACCAGTTCTCTGGGGGCAACCAGCGGCACGGATAACTCCGCGTCTGGTGAATCCACCACTTCCCAGAGCACCACTACCGGGCAGGAATACGATTTGTATGCCGACCTGCGCAAGGCGGTGGAAGCAATGCTGACACCAACTAAAGGCAGATACTGGCTGTCTTCGTCCAGCTCCTCACTGATTGTGACGGACACACCGTCGGTACAGGCGGCTGTGGCACGCTATGTCGCCGAGCAGAACCTCATCATGAACCGTCAGGTGGCGCTGAATGTAGAGGTCCTGAGCGTGGGCAACTCGCGTAACGAAGATTTCCGCATTGACTGGAACCTGGTGTACAAGTCACTGCACACCGCTGGCGCCACACTGAATAACGCAACGGGCGATCTCACCGGCGGCATTTCCGCTGGCGCCACAATCCTCGATACCGCCACCGGTAATGCCGCGAAGTTCGCCGGCTCAAGCCTGCTGCTTAAAGCGCTGTCTGAGCAGGGCGATGTCAGTGTCGTTACGTCCCAGTCCAGCACGGTGACAAACCTGACGCCGGTGCCTATCCAGATGGCCGATCAGACGGTCTATGTCGCGCAGTCGGCCACCACGACCACAACGGATGTCGGGGCCACAACCACGCTGACGCCGGGGATGATCACCACCGGGTTTAACATGACCCTGCTGCCGCTTATCCAGGAGACGGGCAACGTGCAGCTGCAGGTGAACTTCAACCTGTCGGATCCGCCGACTATCCGCAACTTCACGTCAAAAGACGGTAACTCCTATATCGAGATGCCCTATACCAAACTGCGCTCGCTGAGCCAGAAGGCCAACCTGCGGGCCGGACAATCCCTGATCCTGACCGGCTTCGATCAGAACAATACCTCCGTCAACAAATCCGGAACCTTCACGCCGGGTAATCCACTTCTTGGCGGTAGCCAGTCGGGTAAAAACGAGCGCAGCACGCTGGTCATCGTGATCACCCCGACATTCCCGCAGAACGCAGGAGGCTGACATGAAGGAGGACGATTTCTTGTTTACCGTCCCGGATGGACGATCCCGCCACCGTTACTGGCTGGCAGGAATGGACTGGGCTCCGCAAAAAAAACAGTCGGTGCGTCTGCCTTCGCTTTCCCGTAAAAAAGCCCCCTCCGGTACCGGGGTGGGCGTGCAGGTGGCCACCGGACGGGAACCGGCTCGGGTGGTAGGACGCGGTCGCCTGCCCGCCCGCCACCGCCGGCATCAACTGTACTCCCTGGCGCTCCTGTTCTGCGCCCGGATCCGCAACGGATACGGCATTTATCGTCTGAGCAGTACCGATTACGTCTTCCTGGCCAGCATCAACGGCCTGCCGGCAGTCACTGCCGATAAAATGGGGGGAGCGGGCAGAATGAAGGAGCTGCTGTCCTTATTCCTGAGCATGAACGAGCCGCCGGTTGACGGCTGGGATTGCCAGGCGACGCTGGAAAACCCGGTAGAGGCCGCAGGCCTGACGATCGGTCTTTCAGCACGCACCCGACAACGATGCCGTGTCCAGGTGGACGGTCGCCGTCAGCAGCACGTGCTGATCGCCCTCGCTCTGGTACTGTCTGGAACCTGTGCCGCCGCCTGGTGGCAGGCATCTGCACCTCAGGAAGAGCCGGCTCTCAGCGCCGAAGAAATTCAGGCCCGCGCCCGGGAGATGTTTGCAAGACCGGCTGAGCCGCAGGTACTCCCCCACCCCTGGGCGTCGTTAATCACCGTTCCGGACCTGCTGTCCCGCTGTCGCGCGCTTCAGTCGCCGGCACCATCGGTGCTGGAAGCCTGGGAGTTTACCTCCGGGAGCTGCAGCCCGGATGGCGTTTCCCTGCTCTACCGGGTCAAGCCAGGCGGTACCGTGGAAGGATTTCTGAAGCGCAGCCGTGACGTCTTTGGCGTGCCCCCCATTTTCAACCTGAAAGAGGGCGGCAGGGAGGCCCGTATCCCGCTTGCGCTGCCGGACAGTCCGTTCATAAACGAAGCCGTTCCGGACGCTGCCACCCAGCTGATGCGAATACTCTCCTGGTTTCAACGCCGGCAGGTGATGCTGAACATTGTGGAAGTCCCGCCAGCGATCGTGTTACCTGGCAGTAATGGTTCTCCTCCGCCGGTTCAGGACTGGAAGGAATACACCTTCAGCTTCACGGGCCCCGTGCCTCCCGCCACGTTATTTGACGGGATGGATAATACCGGCGTCCGGCTGACCCGCATCACATTTGAGCTGAACGGCAGCGCCTACAGCTACACCACAGAAGGTCAAATATATGCGTCTACGAAATAACCCCCTGGCGGCATGCGCACTGCTGTCCCTGATATTGACTGCTGCACTACCGGTGGCAGCGTCAACGTCAACCAGCCCTCAGGAACAGACGGCCCTCACGCTTGGGGAACTTGAAGAACTGCATACCCGCAACCTGGTCCTGCAGGCGAAGGTTCAGGCTGCCCAGCTGCAGCGCCAGCTGGAAGAAAACCAGTCAGGTAATAAACCGGCCAGCACACCGGTGCCCGGTACCGCCATCGGCTACACCTCTCTTCCCGCACAATCGCCCCCTGTGTCCGCCGGGAGCACCCGACCGGTTGTGCTGGAAGTGAACGGCCGCGATAAAAACCTCCGCGCCACGCTACAGCTGCCGTCCGGCCAGACTCTGGTTGTGGCCCCGGGCAACCGCATTCCCGGCCTGGAGCAGAGTGTCAGGGGCATCTCTCTTGCCGGCGTCACGCTCAGTGACGGCACGTTACTGGCTTTCGGAGACTGAACATGAGCCCTTCAACAGAAGAGTCACTGCTGCTGTCAGGCGATGGTGACGAAAAAGAAATCCTTATCGATACCAACCAGCGGGGAAACCAGGCGGTACAGGCCGCGCTGATGGCGCTGCTCGAACAGTATCCTGGTATAAAACACCGTTTCGTGAGCCTCTCCGACCTGCGTGAGGCCCGGAAAAAGCAGCCCCGGCTTCCTGAACCCGGCGGCAAAGGGGGGCTGACGCTTGCCGACCTTGGCGGCGATAACAGCCACAGCGAGCAGCGGATCCTGAACTATTTTTCAGTGGCGCGACAGCTCAACTCTTCGGACATTCACTTCCTCATTTCAGACTCATTATTTCAGGTCAAAATGCGTATTCACGGTGAGCTGCACGTGGTGGATGAACGTCAGCGGCAGGAAGGCATGTCCCTTTGCGCCACCTGTATCCTGTCGATGTCAGACGTGTCGGAAACCAGCTTTTACCCCCACCGCGAACAGGATGCACGCCTGTCCCCGGCAATGATGCGCAAAATCGGATTGTTTGGTGCCCGCTACAGCCACCGGCCGACGGGCGACGGTCTGATAGCGGTGATGCGCCTTATCCCCGATGACGGCAACAGCGTGCCTGACTTCCTGCAGCTGGGATATCTGCCTGAGCAAATCAGGCTTCTGAACCGCATGATCCTGCGCCCGGAAGGCAAAATCGTGCTGTCAGGCCCCACAGGGTCGGGAAAATCCACCACGCTGCGCAGCGCCTGCCGTCTGTATCTCGATACCAACCCGGGACGCCACCTGCTGACCATTGAGGATCCTCTCGAAGGCCAGGTCGTGGGGGCCGTACAAACGCCGGTCATTTGTGACAAATCTGATGAAGAGGCGGTACGGATTGCCTGGGGTAAAGCCATTTCCTCCGCGCTGCGACTAGATCCGGACGCCATTATGGAAGGTGAGATGCGTGATCTGGTCTCCATGCTCGCCACAATTTATGCCGCGCAGACCGGACACCTGGTGATGACCACCCTGCATACCAACTCGGCCCTCGGGATCCCGGAACGTATGGTCACGCTCGGGGTTAACGAAAATCTCCTGTGTGACGCCCAGCTGCTGATTGGCCTCATCAGCCAGCGACTGGTTCCGACCCTGTGCCCTGAATGCCGTATCCCCTGGAAGGATAAGGCCGGTACCCTGAGCGAAGAGCAGAGAACGTTTCTCGAAAAATACTGCAACGTGGAAGGTATCTGTTCGACAGAGAATATCAATTTCCATAATCCGGAAGGATGCCCCGCGTGCCGGATGGTCATCACCATCAACAATCAGACCCGTGGCCAGGTAGGCCATGGGGTTAAGGGCCGGACCGTCATTGCAGAAGTGATTGAAACCACCAACCGCCTTTTCCGGATCCTCAGGGCAGAGGGAAAAGTCGCGGCCCGCCAGTACTGGCTCAATCATATGCAGGGGATCAGCCGTGTCCGGCATGTCCTGCACAAAATCAATGACGGCCTGATCGATCCGCTGATGGCCAACCGCATTATTCCGCTGGATGAAGATGAACGTCTGGAGGTGGACGATGCGTGAGATGACCTTCTGGCAGCGGCTGCGCTACACCTTGGTGCGCAAATCGTTCAGCGGTCCCTATCGTATGCAGTTTTATGACGCGCTGCGGTTTTTAATTGAAAACCGGCAGCAGCTAAAACCCTCACTGGAAAAAATGCGCAATGCCTGGACCAACTTCGGCCAGCGCTGGCATCCCTACGCCGAACTGACTGACGACTGCATTGATGCCTTAAGGGAAAACAGCGGTGAGCAGACCCTTGAGCGCACACTGTCACGCTGGCTGCCGGCCGCAGAGGCCTCAGTCATCGGTGCCGGCATACGCAGTGAATCCCTGCCCCGTGCGCTGAAATTTGCCAGCGGACTGACGAGCGCCGGAAAGCGTATCCGGGCGTCGGTCTGGCAGATGGCCATCTACCCGATGGGTTTTGCCATCCTGATGGTCAGTACCCTCTACGTGCTGAATACGGAGTTGCTCCCCACGCTGCTCGAAATTAGCCCGCCGGAGAACTGGACCGGTGCGCTGGGCCTGCTTTACGGCATCTCCGAGTTTTTCAGGGAGTACGGGCTGTTCACCGCTGGACTGGTGATTGCGCTGGTTATCTGGGTCGTCTGGTCAATTCCGCGCTGGCACCGTCCCGACAGGCTGCGCCGCACGTTCGACACTCTGATGCCGTGGTCGATTTACAAGGACATTCAGGGGGCGACCTTTCTGCTTAACGTGGGCGCCCTGCTGCATTCGGGCGTCAAGACACTGGACGCGCTGGACATTCTGCAGGAAACCGCCTCCCCCTGGCTTGCCGTACGGATTGAGGCCATTACGGAGCACGTGCGTGAAGGGAAGCATTTCGGCCTGGCCCTGAAGGACTGTGGCTACGATTTCCCGTCCCAGGAAGCGGCCAACTTTCTTTCGCTTCTGCAGGGGGACGGTGAGGACGACCTTATCAGTAACTACGGCCAGAGATGGCTTGATCAGACGCTCGATCGCGTCGCAAAGCGTGCCATCCTGGTACGCGGTCTTATGTTCATGGCAATGATCCTGATGCTTCTGCTTCTGATCCTTGTCGTGATGGATATCAATGCCCTTAACAACACGTCGGGCGTTTATTAACCTGAGGAAAAATCATGCAATACAAACCTGAATCCGTATCTCAGCCATCAAGAGCGTCAGCGGTCATGGCGCACCATCGCGGCTGGGCCTTTCTTGAGCAGGGAAGTATCGCCCTGATCGTACTGGTCCTGATCGGCATTGTCCTGGGAGCCTACTTCGGACTCAAGAGTAACGTCAACGTGGGGAAAGAGTCGTCAAATATCCAGTCGATTATCACCAGTACGCAGAACCTGCTGAAGGGCTCCGACGGATACACCTTTACGTCCGGGGCGAAAATGATGGGCTCACTGATCCAGATGAAGGCGCTGCCAAAAACCATGACCGTGCGTGGTACTGCCAGTTCCGGAAATGCCACGCTGTATAACGGCTGGGGTGGAGCGGTGACACTGTCACCGGTTACGGTCTCGGGTTTCGCTAACGGATTTTCGCTGACTTACGAACTGGTCCCGCAGGATGCCTGCGTACAGCTGTCCACCCAGCTCAGTCGTGTGGGAATTGCTGATGCCATCACGATCAACAGCACTGCCCACACTAACGGCATCGTGACGACCGAAGAGGCCAGCGCGCAATGCTCAGCCGACAACGGCAGCACCGGTACCAACAAGATCATCTTTACGGTAAACAGTTAAGGAGCCGACATGCGGGGAGCCCGTTTTCTCTCCTGCCGCCTGGTTCTGACACTGCTCACGCTGTCCCTTTCTCCCGGCCCGCTTCTGGCCAGTACGCCATCCCCACCTGCCACGTTCGATACCTGCTTCAGTAACGCGGGTGCCCGTTATCAGATAGAGCCACTGCTGCTGAAGGCAGTGGCCAGAGGGGAGTCGGCGTTCCGGCCGGGGGCGACCAATACCAACCGGGATAAAAAGGGCAATCCGGTCAGCACGGACTATGGGTTGATGCAGATTAATTCAACCCATGTACCGAAGCTTGTCCGGATGGGCGTCATCCAGGGTGCAGACGATCTGCTGAAGCGCCCCTGCCTGAACATTCAGATAGGAGCGTGGATCCTCGCGAGTCACTTCCAGGTATGCGGCGTCACCTGGAACTGTCTCGGCTCTTACAACGCGGGTTTCCGCAAAGACCGTCACGAAACCCGGGAACAGTATGCCAACCGCATATGGGGGTTTTATCTTGAGCTGAAAGGTCTACGGGTCTGCCGGCAGGTGAAAGGAAAGCGAATATGCGAACCGTCATAGTCACCGGGTTGGCTATCACCTGGAGTGTGCCGCTCCTGCTGGGGTATGCGCTTCTCGCCAGAGGGATGATGTGGCGCGTCACCGATTTTATCCGTGACAACGGTCCTCCGGGCCGGCGTCATTCTACGGCGCTTTCTGCCGGGATCTGGCTGTTCGCCACCTTCAGCATGCTCGCCACGCTCGCCCCGGTCCCGCTGTACGAACGTGCCGCGGCCATCGTGATGATGTCCTTTCTGCTTCAGGCAGGCATCACGGATGCTCTCAGTGGTTATCTGCCCCGGACATTCACGGCTCGCCTGTTACTTGCCGGCCTGCTCTGGGAGATGTTGCCTGGCGGTACGCCTGCAGGCGTGTGTGAGCAGCTGATCGAGGCCACGGTAATGGCCGGTGCCATGCTCGTACTGAATGCGCTGGTCAACAGGCGCGTGCAGCGTCTTGGACACGGCGACTTATGGCTGATAACGGGCCTGACGGCCTGGATGGGAATGAAAGCCGCCGCGCTTGCCACGCTGTGCGGCCTGGCCGGTTTTGTTCTCTGGCTGATGACCTTGCATCTATCCGGCAAGAAAGAGGGTCCCCTGGGTCCATGGCTGTGTCTGAGCGGGAGTCTTTTTCAGCTCTTTCATCTGTATCAACCTGTATGGATAACAATATTATGAAAAAACATGACCGTGGCTGGGCGACCATGGATGCCGGCATAGCGCTCGTGGTGCTGATGGTGGTCGTTGTCTTTGGTCTCAGTAAACTCAGTGACTGGCAGCAGCAGAAAAACTGGCAGATTGACGCCGCCCGGACCAGTGCGTACGCCGCAGCAGCACGCGCTTATGTCGGGCAAAACTACGTCACGTTGCTGAGTGCGAGCACCACGACCGCCCCGACGGTGATCACCACGGCCATGCTGAAAAGTACGGGTTTTCTGCCGTCCGGTTTTACAGAAACCAACAGCCAGGGACAGAAAATGCAGACCTATCTGGTACGTAACGGCCAGAACATGGAGCTGCTGCAGGGCATGGTGGTATCAAGCGGCGGAAGCGTTTTCCCGGCGAAGGCGTTGAGACTGATAGCCCGGGACATCAAAACCGGGTTCGGCGGCTACATTGAGGACGGAATCACTATCACGGGTGCCCTGCGTGCCTGGAAAATTCCGCTGAGCAGTTACGGTGCCTCGTCCGGTAATGGACATATTGCCGTCCTGCTGTCCACAGATGAGCTGTCTGGTGCGCAACAAGACAACGACAGGCTGTATCGTTTCCAGGTTAATGGTCGTCCCGATCTCAACAAAATGCATACGTCTATCGATATGGGCGGAAACAACCTCAACGACGTGGGCAATATTGGCGGGCAGAACGGCTTTTTCAACAATACCGTCAGTGGTGCAAACGGAAGTTTCACCGGGAACGTCAATGCTACAAACGGTATTTTTACCAGTAATATCAATGCTACGAACGGGGTTTTTAACGGCACTGTAAGCGGTGCAAACGGTAGTTTCAGTCAGAACTTAAGTGCAGGCGGCCAGGTCAGTGGAAACACGCTTTGGGCCGGAACGGATATTGGTGCCGGGCGAAATATTTCAGCAACCAATCAGGTCTCCGGGGCAACCGTTTATGCATCGGGTAATCTGTCAGCCGGTGGTGTGTTACAGCTCGGTCAGGTAAATAATGCTGGCTGGGGATGCTACCCGAACGGGCAGGTAAGCCGGGACGCCAATGGCGGCATACTTTCCTGTCGGGACGGGGCATGGGTTTCCCCCGCAGGCAAACCCAGATTGTCGGAATACACCTACACCAACTACGCCTCTTCCTATAACTATTCCGGTATCGGTGTCCATGATTTTTGTACCTCTCAGTACGGTAACGAGAATGACCGTAACGACAGCTGGCGTGGCGTGGAAAGACTTGCTGACGGCTCCTGGCGCATCACCGTTAAAGACGGTAGCGAAACGGCAATGTGCCTGGACTGGTAAAAAGAAGAACGGTCATGTGCAGATTTAGTTAGCCTGATTTACCCGTTTAATCCCGCTCTGGCGCTGTCGCCCGGGCTTTACCCATTCACACAGACCAGGAGCGCATGTGTATCTGGTTCTTGCTTTTCCGCTGATGCTGTTGCTGTACTGTCCGATCATGACGTTCATTGGCGCCCTGACTCCCTGGAGAGGGTTTCGCACCGCGTCGGTCCGGCATCGTAAAAAACGCTATACCACCCTGCATCTGTCTGTTTACGACCGGGTTGGCTATCTCAGTCTGCGTCGTGCTACGCGCTTTCATCGCAGCTTTCTCTCGGTGCTGCAGCTGGCGCTGCAAAACAAAACCACACCGGTGTATTTCACGTCCCACCTGATGCGCCCAGCGCACATTAAAAGCATGACCGCCCTGCTGAAACCCATGGCTGACTCGCACCGCTGGCGCCGCACGCCGGTCACGATCCCCTCCGTGGTAAGAAACGGGATACGTCTGCAAATCCTCATTCAGGAATGGCGCTGGATAACCGTACCGGAAACAGGCGTGCTCGTGGTCATTCGTCCGCGCCTTAAACCACATCAAAAGACGAACACATAAACGCATTCATAACGCACACGCAAACGCAGTCGATCTACACGATCGAATTAACTCGTTATACATGCACGTCACGATTAATTACTCTCTAACTCACTGAGCAACAAGATGTAATTTTACTTAAGGAGGCTATGTGGCTAACAGTCTTACCGCAATTCTCACGTCGCTTCTGGCACTCCCTGAGCTTGACCGGGACCGGATTGCAGAGCTGCTCACGCGTAATGACAAAAAACCGATGCAGACCACCTCACTGCGGATGCGACCAGGTACCCGCCAGCTGATTGATGAGCTGTCAGGCCGGCTAGGGATTTCGCAATCAGAGCTGCTGAACATGATTGTGGAGGGGTCCCTACGGGATATCTTTCTGCCGTTCAGCAATACCGCGGGCAGCGTCATCGATCGCTTCGAGCTACTGATGCAGGCGCACGAACTGGACCCGACGGATATCGCACAGCTGCTGTCGTCGTGGAACATCCGGGTCAGTGTGCTGCAGGACAGGGAGCGGACGATGGACTATCTGACCACCCCGCTCTTGCAGGAACTGGCGGGCTGGTTTCATGTTTCGGCTGACTGGATGCTTGGCAGGGATGTCCCGCCGGTTGATACCACCCGGCGTATTCATCAATGGCCGCAGACGGAAGATGAATTCAGGGCGCTTATTATTCCGACCGAGGAAAATAAAAACAGCGAGATTATATTCTGGACTAACGGAAATTCAGGCGGTAAAGAATATAAAAAGCGAACAGGCATTTTAATTAAGCAAAAAGAATCTGCTTCACAGATTAATTATTACACGGTGCTGTCCATTCTTCCTCAGCAAATAAATGCTGAGCAGGAACGCTGGATAAACGAAGCCATCCGGGATTACGCCACGACAGGCGGCCTGCGGTCTGTTAGCATCGACGCGGGTCTGGCTACAGCACTTGAACAGGGAATAACATTACCCGTACTTATTTTCACGCAGCTTTAATAAATCTGCTTATTAAATAAACGCAAAAAGAATTTGTTGATGCACAGGCATCAGGACTTCTTTTGCCCAAAAACGACGCTCTGGAAAACAGGAATAACCCGATGAAAAAAACTCTGTTAGCAAAAACGCTGATTTCTTCCGCCATCATCATGGCATTTAACGCAACGGCTGCGACCTCTTATATGGAAGCCCGCAGCGACGCGATGGGCGGCACCGGTGTGGCATCTGCGCATTACGGCACTGCGGCACTCTCTAACCCGGCCCTGCTGACCCGCTTCGGACCAACAGATGATTTCAGTCTGGTACTTCCTTCCGTCGGCGTACAGGTTGCAGACAAGGATAACGCCATTGATACTGCAGACGATGTAAAGGACCTGTGGAATGACTTTGATAATGCCGTTGACAACCAGTCCGGGGTTGACCATGCCGCCGCTGCGCTGCGCAACAAACTGGACGATTTGAAAGACGTGAAGGCAAATGGTCAGGTCGGCGCGTCTGTCATCGCAACGGCACCCAATCAGGTCTTACCGTTCGCCGTTGTCGTCAAATCCTGGGGTACCGTTTCCGTGAACGGCAAGGTCAGCGACCACGATCTGCAGTATCTTGACGATATTGCCAGCGGTGCCATTCCGGCAGACGCGGTGGACAAAGATGCCCTGACCTCCCGCGCGTATGGTCGTGCTGCGGTTATCTCCGATGTGGGTGTGGCCATGGCTCACGAATTTGAAACTGCGGGTCACAGCTGGTCACTTGGCATCACTCCAAAATATCAGCGCATCGATCTGTACAACTACAGCGCGACGGTGAACGATTTTGATAAAAATGATATCGATTCAGACGATTATCACACTACCAAAACAGGCTTTAACGCCGACATCGGTCTGGCAACCAGCCTGAGTGACAACTGGATGCTGGGTCTGGCCGTGCAGAACATCATCGCACGCTCCGTTGACACCAAAGCGGTTGACGGCGAGAAAGAAACGTTCAAGGTTAAACCGCAGGCAACCGCCGGGGTGGCCTGGAGCAACAGCTACCTGACCACCGCACTCGATGTGGATCTGACCGAAGCCAGCCGCTTTGAGAACGATGATAAACGTCAGTTTGCAAGCCTGGGCGCAGAGCTGAATGCCTGGAGCTGGATGCAGGTGCGCGCGGGCTATCGCCAGAACATGGCTTCCAGTGAGGGCAACGCCTTTACTGCAGGTCTCGGCTTCTCACCGTTCGATGTTGTCCACCTGGACATCACCGGTATCGCCGGAACCGACCGTACCTACGGTGCGGTCGCGCAGCTGCAGTTCACATTCTGATACCTGAGGGGAGGCCTGCTTAAGGCTTCCCCTGCCGTCGGCTCTCCTGTTCACGACCTGAATACCCCCCAAAATTCTCAAAGCCTCCCGCCCGGGCGGCATCGTCACAGCTGACACCGTTATTAAACAGTCCGCCGGCATTCCCGCCCGGCAAGGTAAACACCATGAATTATTTTATGCTTCCCGGCGTGCTGGCCATCATTCTGCTGGCCGGCTGCCAGGCTCCCGCCCCTGCGCCTGTCTCCGCCGATCGTTACGGTGCGGCCTCCGCCGTCGGTATCACCCGTCACGCCCAGTATCAGATGTGGAATAACGGCGTGTGGTCCGGTACGACGCCGGGCGCAACACCGATGGCCATCATCCGGAGCAACAGTGCTGGCGTCTCCTTCGACTGGGAAGGTGATGGCGTGGAGTTGCTGGCTGAGCTGGCGCGTGCGCGCGGGCTGCAGTTCAACTACAGCGGCGTACGCCTGCCCCTGCCCGTGACACTCCACGTCCGCGACATGACGTTCAGTAACGTACTGCGGGTGTTTGAGGCGCAAACGGCCTGGCGCGCCACACTGCACCAGTATCCGGGGCTGCTCCAGCTCAACTTCATGCAACCGGAGACCACCAGGAAATGAAACGCTTTCTCTCGATCCTTCTCCCTGCCGTATTCCTTACTGGTTGCGTGGGGTCACGGCCAGCACCGCCAACGGATGCGGGCGTGCCGCCACCGGATATGCAGGCCTGGCTCAGCCCGGAACGTCAGCGTCCTGACGGAATCTCAGAAACACGCTGGCAGATGCTGACCGATGCCGGAAAAACGCTGGGCTTTCGCGGCGGTAAGGCCCAGCGAGCCTGGGAGCTGATACAGGCACTAAACACCCGCGAGTCGACCCTGAATGCCCTTTATGATTTTCGCCCCCTCATAAGTCCTGAAGGCTGGCTGCCGCCGGTCATTGATGAGGCACAGGACGTTGCACACATCACGCCTGACCAGATCCGCACCGCGTCAAAAGTCTGGACCATCATTCGCCCGGAGCGCTTCGTCAGCAATCCACCTGGCTGGCGCAGCTGGCTGCTTCGCGGACTGTCCACAACCGCGACGCCGGGTACTGAAGGACTGGTTGTGCCGGAAGACAGCGCCCAGCGCCGGGTATGGGAAGAGGCACTGAAAAAGGGCTGGCAGGAAGGGCGCGAAAACGCGGACCTGACGCTGGAAGCTAGCATGAACCAGCTCAACCGTGACTATCGCGGCATGATGCTCTACTCGCTGCTCTGGCGGCAGGGCATGATTACCCGCCCGGAAGTCACCGATCAGCAGCAGACCGTCACCGGCAGTGGCCAGAAACTTGTTACCGGCGATCGTGTACGCCGCCTCAAAACACACGCCGCGTTTGATTTGCAGAAATCTCGCTGGCGTCCGTCCGTCACCACTCAGTAAGGAATACTTAGACGATGACCGTATCAGCAGGTCCTGAAAAATTTGGTCTTTATCCTTTCAGCGGTGCCTTTACCGCGGATGAATTCAGAAGTTTTTTCGCCTGGTGTTCAGCACAGGGCGTCAGCGATGTCGATTTGGTCGGGGGCTCCCCTGTCTCGGTCAGCCGTTACGGGCGGCGGGAGCCGGTTTCCAGTAGCCCGCTACCGAATACCACGCTGGGCAGTATGCTGGACGCTCTGCTGGGGCCGGACGTTCGCCCACGCGTTCAGGGCGGAACCCCACTGGACAGGGCCATTCAGATTGACGGCGACATGCATGGCCGCTACGGTCTGGGCCGCGGCGAGCGTGTCCGGCTGCGCGTCCATATCATTCAGGGGACGTCGGCCCGGGAAGAGAGGGCCCTTTCCGTCACGCTGCGCGTGATCCCCCATATCATCCCTGACTTTCTGCAGATGGGTATCGAGCCTGACCTGGCGGGTGCCATGCTACCCAAAACCGGTCTGGGCCTCATCTGCGGCGAAACGGGCTCGGGCAAATCAACCCTGCAGGCGGCGCTCTACCGCCACTGCCAGAACACGCAACCAGACCGCAAGATTGTGACCTATGAAGATCCGGTTGAGTACATCCTGGGACGCCCCGAAGACCTTCTGCCGCCCCATCAGGCACAGGTGGGCCGCGACGTGGCCAGTTTTGCTGACGGGCTGCGCTCAGCCATGCGGCGTAATCCGGAGGTTATCGGCATCGGCGAAATACGTGACACGGAAACGGCAGAGGCCGCCATTCAGGCAGGCGAAAGCGGACATATGACCATCGGAACGCTGCATTCCAAATCGCCGGGCGAAACCCTGAACCGTATGCTCGGGTTATTTCCGCCCCAGATTCGCGACGCCCGGGCATGGGAAATGCTCAGCATGCTGCGTTTTATCGTCGTCCAGGTTCTGGTGAGAACCGCAGACGGTAAACGCCGCGCGCTGCGCGAATACATTGTTTTTACCGATGAACTACGCCGGCTGCTTCAGGACATACCTGCTCAAAAATGGCCCGCGTATCTGGATAACATCCTGTATCAGGAAAAACGCCGCATCGTCGACAAGGTCCGGGAGTTGTATACCACCGACGTCATGGATCGCAGCGAGGCGGCACTCTACCTGCCCGTAAAGGAGCTTAATGTATGAAGAGAGAGGGTTTCTGGCGCTATGCCACACCGCCCGTCAGTTTTTTTGGGATCCCGCTGCCGTTTCTGCTGCTGTACCTGGCCTGGTTCAGTTCACCGTCCATGAACACGTTTTACATCATTTCAGCCATTCTGGGTGCGTTCGTGGCCCTGAATTATTTCGGTTGGAATATCCGGACCCTTTGCCAGCGCCTTGTCAGTACCTTCAGGGGAAAACATGCCTCCGGCCGCCCATGGTGGTACCGCCACTTTGTCGAAACACCGCGCGACTGGACCGGTTTCTGAGCTCACTTTTCCGCGCTTAACCAGTCCGTTCTTCGCAGTGCCTGCGCACTGCCCTCCCCCTGACTTCCAGGAATGTGACCATGCAAAAAAGTCACCGAATATGGCTTGCCGTGCCGCCCGATGAGAAGGACGCCGCCATCAACGCCCATCCGCGTCTCGATAACGGCGAGAAAGCGCTTGTCTGGGACAAAGAGCACAAGCTCTGGTACGCCCGCCCCGGCGCGGAGCTGAATAACTTTGACCGCTGGCTACCCCGCCCCCATGAGCTGTCGATGAATGCTGAGGATCCGGTAACGGAGTTTGCTCAGAAACTTGAAGATGCGGGGCTTGTTATCAATGGCCTGCCCGTCATGGATGGTAGCCTGCAACGGGTCCCGACCCGGCAGGACAAAAAAGGCAGCAAAAGTGGTGCCTATAAGGGATTCATGGACGGGCGACCGGCGGGCTGGTACCGCGACTACCGCAGCGCCGACGATAAACCCACCCAATGGGTATTTTCGGGGGGACAGGAGATGGATCCGCTCGCGCGACTCCACCTTCGGGCCCAGGCCCAGCAGACCCGTGAGGACAATGCCCGCGCGCTGGCACAGCAATATGATCGCCAGGCCAGTTACGCCACCCGCTACGTCTCCCGGCTCGAACAAGCCACAACCAGCGCCTACCTGACCCGTAAGGGCGTGGACGCCGCGCCGGGCGTACGTATTAACGATAAACAGGAACTGGTCATTCCGTTCAGCAATGCGCAGGGGCAGATTCGCTCTTACCAACGCATTCCGCTTACGGGCGGGAAAGATGCCCGGATCCTGAAGGACAGTGAAAAAACCGGGAACTGGTTTGCCATGGGCACGCCACAGAACGGTCAGCCCCTACTGTTTGCCGAAGGCTATGCCACAGCGGCCTCCCTGCATGAATCGACCGGACTGCCGGTGCTGATGACCATTGACGCCGGCAACATGATTGCTGCCGGGCAGAATGCCCGTGCCGTCTGGCCTGACAGTCCCTTCATTTTCTGCGCCGACAACGATCATCACCTTAAGAACCCGCAGACCGGTGAACCCGAAAACAAGGGGATCCTCAGTGCGGAAAAAGCCGCTGAACTCACGGGCGGAAAAGTCATTACGCCGGATTTCACTGATGAAGAAAAAGCAGCCACGCTGACGGACTTTAACGATCTCGATGCCAGTCGCGGCAGAGACGCCTTTCGCGAGCACATCAGCGCCAGCCTCCGTTCTGCCGGCATCGATATCCGGCCAGACGCCGAGCCCGACGGTCCACAGCCTCTTTTACCTAAGGACACATACATGGAAAACCCGGAAAGCCCTGAATCAGGCCAGCCCCTGATAATGCAGGATGAACCTGCCGTCACGTCACTGGGCAACAGGCTGGATGACTCAGCAGATCCGACGCCTGCCATCCCGCCTGAACCAGTCATCATCACGCCCGCAGAACCTTTACCTCCCGGAGAAGTTATTTCCGCTGCGGAGCCGGATAACGGACTGAACGCCCCCGACGCGCCAGCCGCCCCGACTGAACCCGAAATCATCATGCCCGCAGCACCCGAACCTACCGGAGAAGTCAGTCTCACGGCGGTGCCGGATAACGGACTGAAAGAATCTGATGCGCCAGCCGGACCGCGTGTATCTGATGTATTGTCCCCGGCCATGCAGGGCCCTCAGGAGGCTGCGGTCGTGGTACCTGGTCCGGAAGCGCAGAGCGTTGTCGGATCAGAACCGGCTGCGCCAGCGACCGGCATGGATGATTACCCCGACATCCGGGCACACATGGACGAGTCACAGGCGGGTGACTGGTTTAACGGTCAGTTTGAGGAACTGACCCGCATGGCTGCGCAGGAACAGATTACCGCCCACGCGACACCGGAGGCGGGGACACAGACCGGAAAACCGGAAATGACGGCAGGTGAGGCCGAATTCCCTGCGCCTGAATCGCCGATCGCGCCGCCGACACCGCCGCAACAACCGGAAAAGCCGCAAACCACAGCGGCTGAAGAAAACGCACCAGAACCGGAGCCGCATACGACGAAAACGGCAGGCACCCAGGCTGATGAGGCCGATGGGCTTGTTTACGGGCCGCGCCGCCCGGTTCCGCTGCAGCGCGAGGATCTGGACAGCATCATCAAGGCCCTGTCCACAGAAGAGCTGCGCGACAACACGGTGCTCTACCGTCTCGACGGGCAGGACGCTTTTCGTGACATGGGCAACCGTCTTGAAATGACCAACGGTGCCAGTCAGGACAACCGAAAAGTGCTGGCCGCGCTGGCCGTCGCCTCCCGGTTTTACGGCGGCGTGGTGGAGCTCACCGGCAGCCCGGAATTTAAAGAACAGGCCATGCGACTCATTATTGAGAACGACCTGGATATCCGGATGAAACTCCCGGCTCAGCGCGCGCAACTCGACGAGCTGCGTAAACAGTTGGGTGCAACGCAGGATACGATCACAACCCATATGCCCACGCCGGACCTGAATCGCCATACACCATCGCCAGATGTCGCCCCACCGGCAGCCCCGGCACCAGGTACGCAGACAGCCGCGCCGGCAATAGACGGCGCAGCACCTGCCGCCCCGACAAGTCCCGCTCCTGCGCCACAGGTTCCGCAAGTGAACATGCCACAGCCTGCGGCACCGGCTACCGGACAACCCGAAGTGGCGCAGACGGCAGCAGTGACACCGGTGAACAGCATTAAGGTCTCTGATGAACCGGCACCGTCAGCGCTGAAGCCCGGCGAAAGCGTGACGGCGGTGCTGAAGAACTTTGGCGAGGCGATGTACGAGAACAAGGAGCAGCGCGGAAACAGCTTCTTTATCGAGTTGCAGAACCGGGGCGGCAGCCATACCTACTGGGGACAGGATCTGCGTGACCTCATTGCTGACCATAAGCCCGGCGATGTAGTCAGGCTGACGCTCAATTCACGGGATGCCTGGCACGTCCCCGGTGAGGAGCGTGACCGGGTGAAAAATAATTGGTCACTCGCCGCCGCCTCCACTGGCATTGCCGTCGCCCATGACCGCCCGGAGCAGGGGCAGGCGCTGATGGCCTTCCCGGTGGATACCTTCGGGCAGTTGACCCGGCAAATTATCCAGGCCTGGCCGGAGCACACCGCTGACCTGAAGCTCCCGCCGCGACTTGAAGAACGGCAATTCTGGCTGGGTGAAGATCGGCATCCGGTGAAGGCCCCACAGAACGCCGCAAGCATCACACCACCCGCCGGTGAAATACCGGCCAGGCTGACCCCGGTGATGGCCTCCATGGATACACAGTCGAATCAGATGGATCTGCTGCTTGTGCAGTCTGCCGGCAACCACCTACAGGGCGTGGTGCGTCTCGAAGACACATTGTACCCGGCGCTGGCCACCCCGACGGCCGATAACCGGCAGCTGGTTATTAACGCAATCACCGACGACGGCCCCCGTTTTGCGGGATACGGTCAGGCGGTGAATTTCGAACCCGACGGCACTACCCGTGCCGCCCCTCAACTGATGACGTTCCACCTGAAGGGCCGGGAAGAGGAAACCCCGCTTCCTGCCCGACTCTACACGCCGGATAAACAGGCCGATGCCCTGTTCCAGAATCTGGGCTTTGACCAGACCTGGAAGCAATGGGATGACGCCCGAAAGCCGGAGGGCAGACAGGAAAAAACGCTTCATCAGGAAAACTCCCACAGCCCCGGCCGGTAGGCCGATAAGGAGAGAGAATGCGATATCACATGCTTAAAGCCGGACTGGTGTCCGGCTTCATGCTTTTTTCTGCCGCCACGGCTGCGGCAACTTGCCGCGCAGGCAGTGCAGCCGAGGCGGGCAGCCAGGCCGGTTATGAGCGGGCCAGGGCAGCAGCGACCGCATGGTCGCAGCGGGAAAACAATGTCTCATCCTCCCTGCAGTCCTGTCTGTCCCGTATCAAGAAGATCAAGCTGAGCGTCCCGCAATTTCCCGGGCTCGATGACGTGCTTTCACAGATGGAAAACGAGATTTGCAAGGCCGCGCTGGACAAGGTCAACGAGCAGATCCCCGACACCATTGACCCCTGGAAAAACTACAACTCCTGACGCCTATGACCACTAAAACGCAACCCGCCACGCCCGCAAAAGGGCGGGCACCCTCCCCGTCGCAGGATCCGCTGGAAAACGCCGTTGAGATGATGGCCAGGGCCGAGAAGCGCCAGAAGATGGTGCCGGAGCTGATGAAGGCTAACTTGCGGATGGGAATTGCGCTGCTCGTCAGCATCATCCTTAACGCAGCCCTGGTCTGGGCAATCGTGCAGCAACCCCGGGACTACTTTGCCACGGATAACGGCCGTCTGGTTCGCCTGGCACCGACGTCCGAGCCTGCCTGGAGCCAGGATGACGCCATTGCCTTTGGAAGTAATGCGCTGATGCGCGCATTTAACCTGGATTTCGTGCATTACCGCGAACAGGTTTCCTCTGCCGCCCCGCTGTTCTCTGAGGAAGGACATGCCAGCTACATTCAGGCGCTGACCAGCTCCAACATCTACGACGCCCTGCGTCGTGAGCGCATGAACCTGACCGGTACCGTGGGTGCCGGAGTCGTGGTCCGCCGTGGCCGTCTGTCTGACGGAACCTGGTTCTGGACCATGCAGTACCCGATGCGCCTGCGTCTGGTCGGCCAGACGACCAGTAAACCTGAACAACCGTTTGTTTTCGAAATCACCATCCAGCGCGTGGATCCAAGACTGAAGCCGGTCGGGATGGAAATCCGCCAGATGATCTCACGCAACGCTCCCCGTAATCTCTGAGGCCCGCCATGAAACTTCACTATCTCCTGACCACGATACTGCTGTGTGGTCCGGCCATTGTTGCCGCCGCTGACAACACCGGCTGGCAGGGTGCCAGAACGCCGGGGTCGACGGCGCTGCCTCCAGCCCCACAGGCCCGTGTGGCAGCAACGGAACCGCAAACTACCGCCGTGCCGGCTACCCAGATAACCGGTGAGCTCCCAGCCCCTGCTGCGGACTCACCGCTGGTCGAAGAGGCGGCCAGCATGGATTCACCGCTGTCTGCTGAGGAGATACGTGAACTGCGCCTGCGCCTGACCGATAACGAACGGTCGGTCAACGCTCCGATGGTGAGCGTGGTACCGCGCATCAGCTCGCTGACCCTCAATCTGTCACCGGGAGCCAGCATCCCGCTGGTCCGGACCGCCATGAACAACCAGAGTGTGGTGGCCCTGACCGACATCAGCGGCGCGCCGTGGCCACAGTCGGATCCGCCGATTAACGCCAGCCCGAAGAGCTTCGACGTGAAATACAACCGCAATATGCTGACCATCACGCCGCTGCGCCCCTGGGCCGCCGGGAACATTTCGGTCTATTTGAAGGGGCTCGATGTCCCGGTCATGATCAACGTGACCAGCGGTGAAACCGACACCCGCACGGCCAGTCAGGAGATCGACAGCCGCCTGGATTTGCGCGTACCCCGGCAGGGGCCGGGCACCTCCACATCCGGTGCCCCGGTCGACAAGATTGCCCTGCACAGCACCACACTGCAGGCCTTCCTGGACGGAACCCCGCCTGAGGACGCCCGCCGTCTGAAGTTCCAGGGCAGCGTGCCGGACACCGTTATATGGCAGCAAGGCGATGACTTGATGGTCCGCTCCCGGGCGATGCTGCGCGATGAGTTCGAACAGACGCTTTCCTCAGCGGATGGCACGCACCTCTGGAAACTGCCCGTCACCCCACTGCTTACCTTCTCGGTGAACGGCAAATCCGTTCACGTCACACCGGAGCTTCAGTAATGAGTGCAGAACAGGATGCCGGGAAAAGCGGCAAAAAACTGATTTCCATGATCGGATTCGGGACCCTGATTGTCCTGACGGGCGGTTACTGGCTGGTCTCGTGGCTGACGCACGATGCCGCCGGAACCGACTCTGCCGTCAACCTGAACGGCACCGCCTCAAGCTCAACGACCGTAACGGCAGAAAGCCCGCGCTACCGCGAGCTGCTTAAAGCCTCCAACGACCTCGGAGCCGAAGAGGCGGCCCGGACAGACACGTCTTTTATCGCCAGCCTGCCGGTCGGGCTGGAGGCGAATGAACCGCCTCCTGATAAGGTGCCGGCAAAGCCCGTCGAGGTGGACAAGCCCCCCCAGACACCTCCCGCCGCCCCGCCCCGGACAGCGGAAACCGCGGCCGGCGAGCAGCAGGCTAACGAAAAGCGTCAGGAACAGCTGCAAAAGCTGCTCACCCGCATCAGCGCCACGCACACACCCGGCGGCGCGCCGGTGCTGGCCACGGCGTTCGCCAGAACAGAAGGCACAGCCCGGATAACAAACGCCGCGGTGTCATCCGCACAGTCACCGGCATCGCAGGAGCCCGCACAGGTCTTCGTACCGTCCCTCTCCCGTGCCTCCGCCTTTATGGAAACCGCCGTGGATTCGGATAACACGACCTCCCAGGTGGTAGCTGTCATTCCGGCAGGCCAGTGGGCCGGTGCCCGCCTGCACAGCGGGTCAGTGAAGCTCGTCGGCAACGGCGTAGAGCTTCATTTCACCCGCATGAACTGGCGCGGCATGCAGCTGAACGTTAACGCGTACGGACAAAGCGAGAAGGACCTGACGTCCTCCGTGGCCACAGACGTCAACCATCGCTGGGGCACGCATATTGTCCTGCCGGCAATTCTGGCGGGTATTGGCGAAACCGGCGGCCTGTACAGGGAGGCGAACACCCAGATCCTGCAAACCGATGTCAGCACCGTAACCAGCCGCCCGGGCAACCCTGACGCCGGGACGGTGGCCGGTGTGATGCTCGGTGGCATGGCGCAGACGGGAGCTGATGTAGTTGCGAAGGAAGTTAGCCGCGAACCGTTCCGCCAGGTCACGGTGAAGCAGAAAGAGGTGATCTCCATTCTCTTCGTGGACGCAGTGAGTGCTGATGACATCGTGGGCAGCAAGGCATCCGCCACCCCGTCAGCCCGCGGCCCCGCAGCAACCCGGACTGAAGCCGAACAGCAAACCGAATCCCGCCTGCAGGAAGCCATCGCGCGCCGTCAGGCTGAAATCCGTCGCCAGTACAGCGACCCCCTACCCAGTGAGGAATGAAGATGACCCAACAAAATGACATACCAGAAGACGATCTGAACGACCCGGACGATTTTGGTGAGGACGTCCCGGGAGAAAAGCAACCGTTCTGGAAGCGGGAATTGCTGTTTGGCTATTCCCTGCCCTGGCTTATCGGGGTGGCACTTCTTGCCATCGCAGGCTTCGGTTATCTGTACGGCCCGTCGCTGTCGTTTATGAATGCCACGCCTTCTGCGGGCAGCTTCAGTGAGGTGGAAAACACCCTTGACGGTGCAGGCGAAGGCAACACATTCACCCCACCGCATGAATCTCCTTCCGCGCCAGCGCCTGTGTCAGTATCACAACCCGCAGCCCCCGCATTACCGGGCGCCCGCGCGGATAACGTGGCAATGATGACGGATATCCGTGACGAACTGGACGCTCGCGACAGGAAGCTGAATGACAACCTGACGGGGCTTAAAGACAGCGTGACCCGACTGTCAGAGGCCATCAGGCGGGACGAGGCTTACGCAATTGAAACCCGTAATCAACTCGCGGAACTGACCCGCCAACTGGCCGTGCTGGAAGCTCGACAGTCAGCGGGCAATGTTGCAAAACCCACAGCACACACGGCATCTGCGGGCAAACGCCAGTCTGCCAGCCCGGTCTCCGGCATGAAGGTCATGTCCCTGGAGAACGGGATGGCCTGGATCAGGTGGCAGGGCAGTACCTGGGCCGTCCGGGAGGGCGACGCGCTGGGGAATGTCACAATTCGCCGGATTGATCCGGCAAGCCGGACCGTTGTCACCAGCGGCGGGAGCCTGCGCTGATGGCGCTCGATGCCGTTACGGCCATTGAGAACCTGGCATCCGGGATCTTCACCAGTGGCATCGATTTTCTGTTCGCATGGGGGGAGATGATCGGCACGTTTGGCATGATCGGTCTGCTCGTCCGCCGCCGCTCTCAGCGGGTACCTGTAGCTCCGGGAAAGTTCTTTATGGGGCTGTTCGCCTGTGCGGCCATGGTATCCCTGCCCGCCATCATCAACGCCAGCGGCGCCCAGTTTGGCTTTCGTTCGACGTCCTTTGACGCCATTGCTTATGTACAACCATCCAGCTTCGGCATGGCCGCCAACGCCGCTAATGCGGTGCTGTCGCTCGCGCGTCTTGCCGGCGCGGGATTTGTCCTGTCCGGGCTGGATATGTTGCGCCGCTCGGAGCTCGAAGGGCATACCGCGCTCAGCTCCAGCGAAAGCGTCCGTGCCGGTACGGTGAAGGTCTTTGCCGGCACCGCGCTGGTCTTTTCACCGCAGGTAATTGATGCGGTGCTCAAATCTATCGGTCTTTTGTTTTAACCCACACAGTTTTTCATAACCAAGGAGACACTATGTCACTGTTCCGTGCAATTTCCGCGCGTCTTTATGCCGTTGTTATTTTCTGCCAGCTCACCCTGATGAAGTCCCGTGAACGAATGATCCAGGGCCTCTGTGCCCTTGTCGCATTCCTGGCCCCTGGTATCGCCCTTGCCGATGGCGATCTGGCAGACATGTTTAGCGCGGCGGCCACTGGTGCCAAGAGCGGGAAAACATCCGGTCTGGAAATTGCTCAGGCCATCGGCGTGTTCATCTTCATCGCGTCTCTGCTGGCGTTTAAAAAGATTGGCACCAGTCCTCAGGTCACGCTGGGACGCTGCTGTCTGGGCATCGGGGTTGGCGCAATGCTGGTCGTTGTACCTGAAATCATGAGCCGTACCCAGAAACAGCTGGGCACAAGCTCAGTGACCATCAGCTGATAACGCAGGGGGGCGGCGGATACCGTCCCCCTGAAAGGAGTAAATGATGAGCAAGAATAAGAAGGATGCGGATTCACCCTGGCTGCATCCTCTTCCGCTGCCTGATATTGTGCATACCTCCGGGCCGCTGCTGTCCGCTCCTGCTAGGGCAGAGAGCGGGCAATGTTATTGCTGTCTCGCCGATATGAAGCACCGTTTTGTCCTGCCGGAATCCCTGCCCCTGACCCGACTGGCGGAGGCAGCAGAGGACGCCCGCACCCGGCTGATACGGGCGCAGGACACGCTGGCACAACTCAATGCCCGCCCGGTACCGCAGGTGCCGGCTGAGTATGAGAAGTTCACCCGGGCCCTGAAGGCGGCCAGGACCGGCATGCAGCACGCGTCGCTTGCCGCCCGCCGGCTTGTGCTGCGCCACATCCCTGCAGCACTGCTGACCGGTGTCGGCGATCTGTCGGATGAGGAGCTTGCGGAACTCAGTAGGCTGGCACAGCCCTTTCATCTTTGTTACCTCTGCCACAGCTGGCATGCCCTGAACGGCTATGCTGCAGCGCAGGGCGTCATGGTCTGGCTGCCGGATCTACATCCGCGAAGTGTCATTGCTCTGAACCGCAAGGCGCTGCAGGCCATCTTCAGCGACCAGCCGGCAACGGTTCGCGAGGGCCGCAGGGTCCTGTCCGAACTGATGCGCCACCGTCTGCCCGTTGAGGAGCGATTCGGCGGCTGGCGTCCGGCCGATTTTGCAGATGCGCTGAGGCGTTTCCCACCCACCATGCGCGACGAACTGCGCCAGAAAATGACCGGCGTGGCCCTCATCCTGACGCCGGACTCTGTCACTGACAGCGACGTGCTGTCTGAAAGTTCTCAGCCTGCCGTCACGCCTGAAAGTCACGCCGCTTATTAACACCCCGGAAATGCGCCCGTAGAAGCGCCGCATTCCCTGCATACGCCCTACCGGTGGAGCCGTCACAGCTATGAATATCAACCGCCTTGTCTTCGCCATTGAAGACGTCATGAATACCGTCTCCCGTTTTGCCGTCTCCGCTGATTTTGTCGACTACTGCGACCTGCGCACGGTCATCGGGCTGGATAAGCAGGATCTGGAGATCCGGCCCTGGCTGGAGGCACCCTATATCGGTGTCACCCATCACGGCTACTACCTTTCCGTGTTCGAAATCTCCGGCGCGCTGCGCGAACTATCAGAAACCGCACCCGCCGATCACCCTGATGCCTTTGAAGGCCTTATTGCCCACCTCGCCACCACGCTGAGCACAACCTGGAAAAAGACCGGTCACAAAATGGCCTTTATTTTTGAACGTGACCCGGAGCAGGGGCGCAGCGAAGCCAGCGCGATGATCGCCCCGCAGAAGCGCGCCATTCAGCACGTGGGGGTCGAACTGGACGATCTGCTGGATGAAAAGGTCACTGTCCTCGCGCCCTGGCTGGTTCGTGAGCGCTGCTGGCTTGCCGTCTGGAGCTCCCCGACGCTGGTCAGCCAGCAGGAGCAGGCGGATTTTAACAAGGCCTTGCGCGCCGTTAATGACAGGGCACCGGTAGCCCGCTTTGGCCAACAACCCTGGCGCTGGCAGATGTCGGGCCTGAAGATCCGCCATGACAGTTTTATCACCACGCTGGAAAAAGCCCTCGCCCGCGGCGGTGACGGCCTGCTGGTCCGTCTGCTCACCGTGCCGGAATTCTGCAACGAAATCCGCCGGGAAACGGCGCGTAACAGTACCTCACCGGCCTGGCGCCCGGTCCTGCCGGGTGACGCGGGTCCGTCAGGCACCGTCCAGGACGGCGACACCACGGCACTGCTGGCCCCCTTCCTGAATCTGCAGGTGTTTGGTTGCTCGCCGGCAACGGAGGGCAATCTCGTGTATGCGGAGGGACTGTGGCACGGTATGGTGGCCATCTCGCTGCCGCCCCAGCATCCGCAACCCTTTAACGAACTGGTCAAAGCGGTCCCGCGCGCCGTACCCTGGCGGATACGTATCGACGTTATGCCCGGCGGGATGAAGGCGCTGGGCGGGAAAAAGACAATATCCTCCTTCGGGCAGTTTATTCCGTCGATCCGCCCGCTGTATGACGCCTTCACACAGCTGGCCGCGACGGACGAGCGCGATCCGGTCTGTGTCATGACCATTGTGGCCAGCACCTGGGGCCGGACCCGGGAGGAATGTACACGTAATCAGATGCTACTCGAATCCGCCCTTCAGGGCTGGGGCGTCTGCAGCACCACAACCACGTTCGGGGATCCGCGCCGGGGATGGGTGAACAGCATGCTGGCCGCGTCCGCCGGCTCCGGTCCGGTCCCTCTCTATCCACCGCTCTCCCATGCCCTCTCGATGCTGCCCTTCAACCGCCCGGGTTCAGTCTGGCGGGGCGAAGGCAACCTGATGCTGCATACCGAAGACGGCTGCGCCTGGGAGGTGGGACTGGCGTCCTCACGCCAGAACAAGCACACGGAGCTCGCCCCGGGCGATTCCGGCCTGGGTAAATCCGTGCTGATTAACACACTGACGGAGATTCAGATCTCCTCCGCCCAGGTGTCGCTCCCCTACGTCGCCCATATCGACAAGGGATTCAGCGCCATGGGACTTATCCAGCTGATCCGAGACGCCCTGCCGGAAGACCGTAAGGACGAGGCAGTTGGGATTGTCCTGGACAACGACCCGGCGAAGTCGCGCAATATGTTCGATATCCTCTACGGTGCCCGTCAGCCGGTGACGCCGGAAAGGCAGTTTATTGCCTCTATGCTGATGGCCTTCTGCATCGAACCGGACAAGGGCTCATCCCCCAACCCGACCGACACCCGCCAGATAGTGAACCGCGTCATCGACCTGGCGTACGACCTGCGCAGCGGTGCAGAGCCGAATATGTACCGCCCGAACGTGGAGCCGGACGTGGACCAGGCGCTTCAGGACTCAGGGCTCCGGGACGAGCACGACCTGGAATGGTGGTCAGCAACCCCCTGGTACGAGGTGCGCGATATCCTTCATGAACGCGGTCTGATGGCAGCCGCACAACGCGCGCATTATCAGGCCGTGCCTGAGCTGGCCGACATGCCCGCCCTGCTGCGCAGTGAAACCATCCGGGAAAGCTATGGCCGCGTACAGCGTGACGGCTCGCAGGAACCGCTGTTGGAGTACATTGAACGCTGCATGATCCAGGCGCGCCAGGACTTCCCGATGATGGCCAGCCGTACCCGATTCGCCCTGAACCCGAACACGCGGATCGTGGCCGTTGACCTGAACAACGTCGTCGGTGACAAGACACCGGCCGGGCGCCTGAAGACCGGGATTATGTTCCTCTTTGCCGGACACATTACGGCGGGCGATTTCACGCTGCCCCAGTATCAGGATGAGGTGCTGAAAACGATCCCCGAAGCCTATATCCCGGGCATCATGCGCCGAATCAACCAGCTCGACAGCGAAATGAAAACCAAAATCTATGACGAGCTGCACAACGTCAGGGGCATTGATTTCATCTTCGAAGCGCTGGATACGCAGGACAGGGAACAACGTAAATTCGGCGTTCGCACGGTACTCAGCACCCAGTTTCTTACCGACTACCCCAAAAGCCTGCTCGACTCGGCCAATACCCTCTGGCTACTGCGCTATCGCCAGGAGGACATTCCGCTGCTGCGTGACAGCTTCAAGATACCGGAACATACCCTGCACGCGTTTCTGCGCAGCCCGGCAGGGCCGGCAGCGGACGGCAGCGGCGTACCGATGCTGTGCATGATGCGCACGACCCAGGGGACGCTCGCCCGGATTGTCCGCTTCACCCTCGGCCCGCTGGAACTGTGGTCCCTCAACTCAGATAAGAAAGACGGTGCGTTACGCCGTCATCTTTCAGGCGCGCTTGGCAGCGCCCGGGCCCGCCAGTTGCTGGCCAAAAACTTTCCTCGGGGCTCTGCCAAAAAGGTCATTGAGTACCGGGAGCGCAATGCTGCCCCACGGGGCGACAAGGGCGTCATCCAACAGATGGCGGAAGAAATGATTAACGAGCTGGGGTATGACCTTTGATTTGTGCCATTCACCTGACGCCACGCTGCCGCCGCCCTGCGCGGGGCCAGGTCAGCCTGACCCACCTGATGATTGATGCTGACGGCGTGGAATATGGCCTGCCGTCACGTCATTTTCGCACGGACAATGCCCCGGACTCGCGGGCGGTCTATGCGACCGATCGTCGGGCATCAACAGAAGCCTGTGGCGTACTGCTCTCATTTGAGGCTCCCACCCGCCAGCTGGTCACCACTGCCGTCTGGGAGGTTCTGGAGCCGGGGGAGCCGGCGCGGGAATCCCGCCACGTAGTCCAGTGGCTGCTGCCCGGCAACACCATGCCGGTGATAAGCGACGACACCTGGCTGTGGCCTGACCGGCCGGACACGCCGCAGCTCAGTCCGGGAGACTGGCCGGTGCTGGACGTGAGACCACCGGCCCATGCGCGGGTGGCCCGCCGCGGCCTGACCATCATCGATACCCGCAGCTCTGAGGGGCTGATCCGACGACGATTTCAGACCTTCCCGCTTGTCGCTCTTGAGCCCGGCATAAGCTCACCGCGTCTTCCCGATGTTCTCACCCGTTTTAACTGAGCAGGAGCCCTTATGATACAACGCCGCCTCCCCGTGCTGGCTCTGGCCATTACGGCCTGTTTGCCCACAATTGCCAGCGCGCTTTCGGTCAACGTGAACTCAAGTGTCCCGGTAACGCAACAGATCCTGCCTGAGATGGCGACCATCCAGGCGACGCTTGCCGAAATACTGAAGATGCAGGTGTCCACCGGCACCGCCATCACGCAAAGCGCCGACAAAATGGCCACCATCATCAGCCAGGACGGCCAGGCCACCCGAAAGCAGATGATCTTCAGTAATGAGACACAGCGCCTCGAAGAGGCGCGCCAGAAATTTTCCGTGCCAGACTCCATATGCAGTGACTCCGCTTCCGGCGTGGCCGCGCAAAGCAAAAGTGCGGCGGGCGGCAGTGCCTCTAAGCTCTCTTCCGGGAGCGGAGTATCCAGCGCGGCGGTGCGCAATCGGATCGCCAACGCATCAAATGAGCAGGCCCGCGACGCCTTTGACGGGGCAAACGTGCATGCCGCGTACTGTACTTCTGCGGAATACGCCCGCTTCGGTGGTACCGGCATCTGCCCTGCCGTAAGCTCGTTACCCGGAGGCGACAGCCAGGTTCGCTCCGTATACGGAGGTGCGGGTCCGGAAGGCCAGGCACCGGCACTGTCTTGGTCTCAGGATCAGACCGATGCCGCCATGGCCTACATGAAAAACACTGCCCGCCCTTCAGCTGGCCGCACGCCGGGAAAAGGCGAAGTCACCACCGTCACCGGAAGGACATATGTGGGCCTGCTCAACGAATATAACGGCATCATCGATGCCGCTTCAGAGCCTCAGCTTTCGCTAATTGCAGACAGCAAACCCAGCGACACCACCCGCACCGCTCTTCAGGAGGCGCTGCAGTCTCCGTCAGCCGCGCAGTATTTTGACGAGGTGGCGTCACCGGAAGCGAAGGCGAAGGGCTACATGAGTCAGCGGGAGTTTGAGACCTTCGAAGCCGGGCGCCGGTATGCAAACACCGCCTATATTTCCGACCTACAGCAAATGGAAGGCGACAACCTGATGCGCGAGCTTATACGCACCACTGCGCAGATGAACTGGCAGCTTAATGACCTCAAAGAGCAGCTGCGTAAGGGGAACGTGATTGATGGTCAGCTGCTTGCCGCCTTTGCCCGTCAGTCCTACGCGCCCCGCCTGAAACAACTCGAATCCGCCATGAACCAGGGAGGTGCGAAATGACGACAGACAGCACACCGGCACATAAAAAACGGCTATCCGGGCGCATTGCCTGGGGCGTGATGAGCATTTTTCTGCCGGTGCAGGAGACCACGTGGTATCTGCGCTCCGCACGGCACATGACCGCCCGTAACCTGGCCCGTATGCGTCATGCTTATCCGGAACCCGCTGATAGCGGGGCCGCGCCACCGGTCTCGCCGGACTGGGAAAAGGCCGTGGCCGACTCAGGCTGTACGCCGGCGCAACTGGAGAAAAACTATCTCTCACTGCGCCGCCGCTGGCGTGTGCTTTTCTGGCTGATGGCCGTGCCGGTCCCCCTGTCGCTCCTGTTACCGGTGTTCAGCTCTGCAGGCATAACCGCGCACCAGGTCAGCACCATTCTGGTGCTGTTTGCCGGTGCTGGCGTGTCATGGTCGAGGGCACTCATTATCACCTACCGGCTGTGGCAGCTGCGAAGCCGCCGGGTGAGCCTTGCGGAGGGCGGAACCTTCCGGCATTTCCTGACGGAGACGCGGGCCGTCCGCAATGCCATTCGCGGAAGATAACCTGCCCTGCCCGTCAATTTTTCTTTATGCCATTCCGGCATCCCGCATTTATCCGGAGCTACCGTGAAAAAATTCAATCGTGCGCTTTGCGCCGGCCTGCTTGTGCCTGTTCTGCCGGCCCGCGCAGGCACCTACGATGACATCGTGTCTGCCGCCACCAATGCACAGGACATCTCCCGCCAGGCACTGGTCACCATATTTGGTGACGTGGTGCTGAACCCGATGTCAGCCGGCAATACCACGATGATCGGTAATCTTTTTGCCCTCTTTAACGGGATTATCGCCGTGCTAGCCGTGATTTGGTTCATCTTCATCGGTCTCAGGCACATCAATAAAACCGGGCACCAGGGCAAAGTCTTCAGCGGAGATCGTGACATCACCAGTACGCTCAGTACCGTGTCCGGTTTCTTTATGATCATTCCGACAGCAAACGGCTGGAGCATGGCCCAGCTCATCATGCTGTGGGGCGCTTCCGTCATGGGAGTGGGCTCTGCGAACCTGATGGTAACGAAGGCGGCCAGCGATATTGCCAGCGGCTACTCGATGACCGTCCAGCCCACTCAGGCCTCCACCCGTACCTCCGCGCGTGGCATTTTTGAGATGCAGTTGTGTAAGCATGCCATAAACATGGCGCTCGACGATTACAGCAGCACGGCCAGCTCCACCACGCCCAGAATGACGGAGGTATCAGGCTCAACAGGGGGCAATTACACGTATCGTGTCACTAACGGCAGTGGTGTATGCGGCACGGCCAGCATTCCGGAACAGAAAACATCAAGCTCGTCGTCCAGCCTGGGTAGTTTCCTGAACCCCTTCAGCGACAGTGACACCCACGAAGTTGTCGCAGCCCAGCATAAGGCTATGGATGCGATGATCAAGGATATGGACGCGGCGGCCAGCGAGTTCCTGACAGGATTTATCAACAAGCGCGTCAATGGAAGCGGAACGATCCCGGATATTGAGACCCGTATTCAGCGGGCAGCCGGCACATACGAGCAGACGGTGCAGCGCGCCCTGCCGGCGCAGGGTGAACAGAACGGCATGCAGGACACGCTCAGGAATTACCTTGGTACATACGGCTGGGCCGCACTCGGAGCCTGGTACCAGACGTTTGCCACGGCCAACCAGCGCCTGACGGAAGTGGCCAGCCGGGCACCGGCGACCAGCGGGATGTCATCGCTGGGTGAGATCGGTAGTGAGGATCTTTTTAACGCGCTGATGGGTGCCTACCGGACACAGCTGCAAACTTCCAGTTACAGCCCACCGTTAGGAACAGTGATTAGCCAAAATGAGTTCGAGGCAGGAAATGGAAGCGATACTCAAAGCATTCTGATGAATTCAATTGCCCCTCAGTCTCAATGGCTTACAACAAAAATCGCGACAAGTTTCACTGGTACTGGAACAACCACGCAACAAGTTAATCCCCTGATAAAAATGAAAAATGTTGGAGACTATACCCTGATCGCTGCTGAGGGAACTCTGACATCATATACAGCTGCCAGAGTATTAGCGGCAATGGGTGATGGTTCCCTGCTCGGTAAAGCGCTCGACCTTACAACCGGTGCAGTTAGTGGGATCAATAAGGGTCTGGATGCAATTTCGCCAGCTGTGTATTTCCTTCTGTTACTTATGTTCACCGCAGGGTTTACTCTTTCAATCTATCTACCGTTTATCCCGTTTATTTACTGGATGACGGGGATCGGTAACTGGATTGTTAGTGTTCTCGTTGGCTGCGCTGCAGGCCCCCTGTGGGGAGCTACTCATCTTGGTTCACAGCAAGATCGAGGTAGTCGCGCGGCATATGGCTACATTTATTTTATCGATACGATGATTCGCCCTACCTTGATGGTCTTTGGTTTTTTCTTTGCTTCGGTCGCTATTGTCGCTACTGGAACCATTCTGCATGCACTTTTTGGCGCAGCACTGGTCAATGTTCAGGCCAACTCTTTAACGGGTCTGTTTAGTCTGGCAGGCTTTTTAATGATATACGCGCGTATGTGCACTACGCTGGTATCGAGCATATTCGCATTACAAGCTTATTTACCAGATTACGTCATTTCATTCCTCGGCGGGCGAGACGCCGCAAATACTCTTGGCAGCATGTCTGGTTCAGTCAAAGATATGTTTGTGGGGGGTAGTAAGAACATCAGAAATACTCCTGGCGTAAATAGTAAATCTTTGAATGGACCTTCTGAAGCGAATAACGATGGAGTTAAAGGCTAAAACATGGACAACTGAGCGCTGGGATTATAAGATGAAGAAAAAAGTTAAAGGATTTTCCCATGATTGAACGTTTCCCGAAATGGTGGTTTTTCTATCTCATCGCAAAGTCATTATTTTATGTTGCTGGAATATTAGGGTTAGTATTCTACGGGGTTATGTACCTTACGGTAGCTTTAACGCATCCAGATCCCACCCTCAGCACCTGGATTATCGGCATTGCATGCTGGGTTTTGTTGTTTGCGCCATTCGCAGTAAATCGTTTTATTGCCTCAAAACGCAAACAAAAAATCCAGGCAGTTATTGAGAAAGTGAAGCAAAGTGGATACTTCAACCCAGCCCGGAACGGAGAATACTTCTTGTTCTGGCAAAGCACCTATATCGGATTTGACTTTCATCAAGGAACAATCCTGTACATCAGGATTTACCCCGGAAATGTTATGGATGTCATAGGTTTGGATGCCTATAGTCTTGTCCGAACTGAGGTGGATGGTAGTAAATTATGCCTATACACCAAGTTCGCGACGTTACCAATGATCCCGCTTAAGACGGGCGCGGCATCCAGTATTGCCAATCACCTGCATGCCATGAGTCATAAAGGATATCGATATAGCTTTAACTTCAACGATGTGTTGAAAAAGAAATATCACGAAATGGAAAAAATCACAGGAGTGACCGTCCCTGAATTAATTTAATTCAAATAATCACCTCGGATATTTTGCCGGAATAAACTCCGGCTTTTTTCTTGTTAACTCACAAATCAGATCATTGTTCTGAAAATTCCGCTTAATGAAGTTAACACCAATAATTTGGTTAAAGCCTGATTGATATTTACTGACATAAATAAAAGGCGATCCATATCAGATCAACCTTTAGTTAATACCACGCCGATCAATTAAACATCTTCTGTCGCCAGTATTGATATACACATCACCTTTTCTCTGAAGGCTGTTTTACTCATCATTCTGGTTATCCCTGTTATTACCGCCCTTCTTGTCATTGTTAAGGGAGTTTCTCCATGACACCTTCTCACCCGGGTAATACCGACCCGATAGATATTTTCGGTGCATTCGCCATTCTGGGATTGATGCTGCTGCTTATTGCCTATCTTTTTTTGCCAGAATTTGTGTACTGGTCCTGCTTTATCCTGCACATATTCTGGGGCATGGTCGACTTTGGTCCCTTTCATACGTGGGCTGCGCCGCGCTACAACCTGCTGGCCATCACCGCAAACAACGCCGACAACATCAGCTATGAACAGTGGGTAAGCGTGTTGGAGCAGACCACGGGTATCATGATGGTCTTCCTTATCCCCCTTTCCACGGTCTCATTGTGGAGCTGGGCCCGTCACCCGGCCCGCAACTGGTACACGCGCAGGGTACTCAACATCCGTACCCTGCCCTTCGCCATGGAAGCGATTTCGCCGGCTCTCGCCCCCATCCTCAGTGAAGGGGACCCGGCCCGGCTGCTGCTCGACAAACGTCGCCCGGAAAGGCGTCCGGCGCAAACGCCCGAAAGGTTTGCAGAAGAACATCAGCTCATCAGTAATATGCAGCTCGATGTTGCCCGCAGCCGCGCCGCCTTTGTCGCGCAGCTGGGGCGGCCGCTGACAACCTGGAAAAGCCTCGCCCCGCATGAAAAAGCCTTGTTCGCCATCTTCGGTCTTCAGTTCTTCCTCGACGACCGTCCTGCCGCTAAAGCCCTGATGGATGCCCTGAACCGCTCATGCCGTCTCAAAAGCCGCAGGGATAAAGGGAAATTCTCGCGCCCGGTTTATGCGCTGGCCCGCCCCGCGTTTAAGCGCGTTATTCGCAGTGAAGGTGCTGCAAAGTGGTTGCGTGAACACCGGTATGTCAGTAGCGGTCTTGTCTGGCTGTATGCCCATGATTTACGCCTGACGCCACCAAACTGGCTGTGGCTCAAGGGTGTCGACCGTACGCTCTTTTACGCCCTGCACAGGGCAAACACCACCAAAGGATTCATCGAAGGGGCCGGGATCGTGGCCGTTGCACGGACAGAGGCCGAAGCCATTCGCCTTGGCCTACCCTGCCCGGAAACCTGTGTCGAAGAGGCCATCGACGGCCTGCGTACCGACATGGTGTCCCTGGGTCTTATCTGGGATGAACCGCAGCCGGATCGCGACCATAAGCGTCGTATCCGGACCAACTGGTCGCTGACGGAGGATGTCATCACCCGTCCGGCTGAAGGGGATGAAGACTCTCCCTTCTGAGCGCCCTGCCCATCTCTTTTCTCATCAATTTTCTTTCTTCCGGAGTCCTGAATGTCATCTGAATCAACCTATTCCGTATTTCGCTGCAACGACAACCTCGTGGTCTTTCATCAACACGGACACGGTACCCCTCAGACACTGATCGTCTTTCGCGAGCCGAAGCGTATGGCGCTTCACGATAAAAAACTGATAGCCGTTTACCCGTATTCAAATGATGCCGAGATCCTTCTTGACGACCCACGGCATGATTCAGCTCAGGTCCTGAATGCCATTGCCCTGCAGTTCAGGGCTGACAGCAAAGCGGCGTTTAAACGCCGCCTGAAAGGCCTAGCCTGTGCAGTTTTCGGGGCACTTATTACCTCTGCCGTGTGGTATCTGGCGCCGGTTGATAAGGTTTCTGCCGGACAGTCTGTCACCTACAGTACGCCAGGGATCCCGCCGGTGCAGATGCCGGGGTCGCCAGTTCGTTCAGCACCACAAACCGACATATCCGGCATGGCTCTGGAAAAGGCCCCACAAGAGACCTTAGCCGGCAGTGTTATCAGTCAGGCTGACACAACCGAATCACAGCACATGCAGGAGATCCTGCAGAGCAACCGGAGCACATTACCGGCTTCCCCTTATGAGGCACTGCAACCGTCCGCACTCGTTGCCGTAACGCCAGCCCCGGACGTCACTCCGGTGGCCACGCCAGTTGCTGCGAAGACAGAAACTGCGGGACAACCAACCCGCCAGCTGATGGCCGACGTCCTGAAGCGCAACGCCGATCGCGGCATGTTTACCATTTCACTCTCGACAGGCCATGAACGCACGCTGTATGCCTTCCTCGATCCAACCTGTGCCGTCTGCAGAAGCATGGAGCCGGCCATCGAACAGCTGGCACAGCAGTACAACGTGGTTATCTTCCCGGTATCTGTCGTCAATGACGGCGGCGATGCGGTAGAGAAAATTGTGCCGCTGCTCTGTGAGAAAGAGCCGGCCCTGCGGGCAGCCGGCTGGAGTGCTCTGTTCCGCGCGGATGCGGGAATGGCGGTACCGGGGCAGCAAGAAACCCTGCCAGTGGATGCAAAATGTGCGGCAGATGCCGCTGCCGTGGTGGCCGTTAACGATACCGGGTTCCGCAGGTTCGGCTTTGCGGGCACGCCAACCGTCCTGACCGACACCGGTATTCGTCTGGCTACCGGTATGCTGACTGACCCTGCGATGATCGATCGCTTCCTGAAAATCACCGATCCAATGACACCGGTTCAGGTTGACCGTTTCGTCAGTTCCCTCAGTACTCAGGAGTAACTTATGAATAACACGCCCGTAAACCAGGCAATGATGAAGCGCAGCGCCTGGCAGTCACCGCTACTGGAGATGCTGCGTGACCACCTACTGTATGCCGGTATCATGGCGGGCAGCCTGGTAGCGGGATTTATCTGGCCGCTGGCCATCCCGCTGTTGCTGTTTCTGGCCATCATCGCCAGCGTGAGCTTCAGCACCCACCGGTGGCGTATGCCGATGCGGATGCCCGTCCATCTGGACCGGGTGGATCCGTCGGAAGATCGCAAAACGCGTCGTAGCCTTTTCAGCGCATTTCCCACTCTGGTGCAATACGAGGCTATCCAGGAGCGAAAGGGTCGGGGCATTTTCTACCTGGGTTATCAGCGGATGCGCGATACCGGGCGCGAGCTGTGGCTCACCATAGATGACCTGACGCGCCATGTGATGTTCTTTGCCTCCACCGGTGGCGGAAAAACAGAGACTATCTATGCGTGGATGCTCAATTCCTTCTGCTGGGGACGCGGGTTTACCTTTGTTGACGGCAAGGCGCAGAACGATACGGCGCGCACCTGCTACTATCTGGCCCGCCGGTTCGGTCGCGAGGATGATGTAGAGTACATAAACTTCATGAACAGCGGCATGTCACGCAGTGAGATGATCCAGAACGGAGATAAAAGCCGACCTCAGTCACACCAGTGGAATCCCTTCTGCTACAGCACTGAGGCTTTTGTTGCTGAAACAATGCAATCAATGTTGCCGACTAACGTACAGGGCGGTGAATGGCAGTCCCGCGCGATTGCAATGAACAAGGCACTGGTCTTTGGCACCAAATTTTATTGTGTCCGTGAAAACAAAAACATGTCACTGCAGCTGCTGCGCGAGTTTATGCCACTTGAGAAGCTGGCAGGGCTCTACTGCCGTGCCGTGGACGATCAGTGGCCTGAGGAAGCTGTCGCTCCGCTCTACAATTATCTGGTCGACGTCCCGGGCTTTGATATGTCTATGGTTCGCCAGCCCTCAGCCTGGACTGAAGAACCGCGTAAACAGCACAGCTACCTGACCGGCCAGTTCCTTGAAACCTTCAATACCTTTACCGAAACGTTCGGGAACATCTTCGCTGAGGATGCCGGCGACATCGATATCCGCGACAGTATTCACAGCGATCGCATACTCCTGGTGTTGATTCCGGCCATGAACACGTCTCAGCACACAACATCCGCTCTTGGGAGAATGTTCGTAACCCAGCAGAGCATGATCCTGGCCCGCGACCTTGGACACAAGTTAGAGGGACTGGACTCCGAAGCACTTGAAATCACCAAATATAAAGGGGCTTTCCCTTACATGAACTACCTCGATGAGGTCGGTGCCTACTACACCGAGCGGATCGCGGTACAGGCCACCCAGGTGCGTTCCCTGGACTTTTCTATCATCATGATGAGCCAGGACCAGGAGCGTATTGAAAGCCAGACCTCGGCCACCAATGTTGCCACCCTGATGCAGAACGCCGGAACCAAAGTCGCCGGTAAAATCGTCAGTGACGACAAGACGGCAAAAACAATCAGTAATGCCGCCGGTCAGGAAGCCAGGGCTAACATGGTGAGTCTGCAGCGTCAGGACGGCCTTATAGGAACCTCCTGGATCGATGGCAATCAGATCAACATTCAGATGGAGAACAAAATCAACGTTCAGGATCTGATTACGCTGCAGCCCGGGGAGAACTACACTGTGTTTCAGGGCGACCCGGTACCGGGTGCCTCCTTCTATATCGAGCCAGAGGACAAAACCTGCGGTGAGCCGCTGATTATTAACCGCTACATCACCATCAACCCTCCGGGACTGAAACAGCTGCGAAAACTGGTACCGCGTACAGCACAGCGCCGCCTGCCGACACCGGAGAACGTGAGCAAGATTATTGGGGTACTGACAGCCAAACCGTCCCGTCGCAAAAAGAAGTCAGGAGGAGAGCCGTGGAAAGTGATCGACACCTTCCAGCAGCGGCTGGCCAACCGCCAGGAAGCATTCAACCTGATGACGGAATATGACATGGACCATAGCGGGCGAGAAAAAAGTCTGTGGGAGGAAGCACTGGAAGTTATTAGGAGCACAACCATGGCAGAACGTACCATTCGATACATTACGCTTAACCGCCCGGAACCAGAGCCTTCCGAGCCAGGTGACGAAGAAAACTCTCAGCCTCAAGAGGTCATTCTGAAAAATCTTACTCTCCCGGCTCCTGTTATCCGCCCGGCCCGGACAGGTAACGAACCACCTCAACAAATCTCCCCCCACATACCGCTCAGGCCAGAAATGGAGTGGCCTGAATGATATTTAGAGTATGATTGTTAAGTGTATAAAGGCCGCGAAAGCGGCCTTTTTTGTCTGTGATTTGTTCTAAATAGAATGTCAAAACGGCAGGCTTTGACGTGATTTCACGCAAGACGTTAATCCGCTTGCGGCCACATTTTAAGTGCAGCATTCCCTAGTAACGCACCACGTGCGAGAATTTGTTGCTCATCCCATCGGTCTATAGCGGTCAGAGGCACATTTAAACGCAGGCTGGTATGGGCAAGAAAAGCATCACGTTTTTTTAGAAAGTCTGAGTGTTGGAGGGAACGATTCACGCTGAGGTTAAGTAACGTCAGATTTCCCAAAGTTGCAATTACTTGCTGCCGTTTCCACACCAGTTCCTGAGCAGGCGTCAGCTCCGCACCTGCAAGAACTATCTGAGTAACTGCTGAAGCTTCTGTAATCGTAACAGACTGTCCGTTTTCGAGAGGCCAGTGGGAGAACCACTGCTGAGGCATGAGGTGATCGATATCGAGACTGGAAAGTTTAGGGACATCCGGTTCCTCTGTTTTAACCTGACGGCGGAGTTCCCCTTCAAGCTCTGTGAGCATCATACGCATCTTCGGCGTATCGAGCCTGCCGGGATAAAGCTGGGCGGTAGTACAGGCATTAAGGAATTCTGAGTCAGTCGGCCATCGAGAAGCCTCGCCATTCAGATTCTTTAGACTGTAGCGTAACTCAACACTGGAAACTTCAGTTTTAGCCAGGTGCCGTAAGACATTCATGAAAACGTTATTGTAGTTCTTGGGTGTAAGACCACATACGGCTCTTCGCACCACATATGAGACTAGATCATTAAACATGATTGTCTTTTCAGTGTCGGAGATGTCAGTGACCGAAATCAGAAGTGCGAGAGGGTGAATAGTCGTCACGTCATAGGCTGCAATACGACGGCCAAAGCGTGCGATAGGAGACGTACCACTATCACCGATCAGTTCTTTATATTGATGGGCATAGCGATTGAGAAGTGCGACCTGCTGATCGGCCCGGTGCGCAGGCATATCCTTAGTGACGTAGTCCCGGAACTCGTTGTAAAGACGTGATAAATCCACTTCACTACGTTTTTCAGCTTGTAGCGTGGCGTGAATTAACCATTCCAGTCGGGGTTTATAAATTCGGCCACGTCGTTGATTTTCCGTCCAGTAGGGATCTTCAAATGATTTCCAGTCATTCTCATACAACATCCCAGCATCAATACCGTCACGCTCAGCGCGCATAAAGATGTAATTGCGAATGAGATCCGTCGCATGAAGTTCTGCCCCCCGACCATTTAACGTCTCAAAAATGATTTGAGCATCATCCTCTGCCTCTAAGGTTATGCTGATCATTTTTAGGTCAGTCAGTACTGCGTTAATCAAAGCCTCTGCATTTGAGGCTAAAGAGTGCTCTTCTGCATTGATGAACTGAATAAAAGCATCACTAAAGAACCATAACGCTTCCAGTGAGGGTGGGTGATTGAAGTGCTTACGCAGGGTGCCATGTTGAGTGAAGCTATCCGGATAGACATCGCGCAGATCATCTGCGGCGTCAACGTTGAGACTTTTAATAAAATCTTTTTGATCCCGGAATGTTGGCCAAAGTTTAAAACGTTCGACCTCCTCATTACGCATTGTTTCTTCGTTTGTGTTGCGTAAACAAGGCAATACGATCTTCTCCAGTCCGGAAAGGCCCGTTGCCCGAAGTGCAAGTCGGATGGAAGCAAGAATATACTGAAGTGTAGTCAGTCGCTGTTGACCATCAATGATGTGTAAAGTATCAACCCCCAACAAGCTATCTCTGGATTGAGGTTCAAGCACGACGGCCCCAAGAAAATGAGGCGTTGGTTTTGTACCTGATAATCTGCTTTGCGCCTTATCGAAAATATCTTCTAATAGTGCGGACCACTGGTCTCTTTGTGTCCATACATAGGCTCGTTGATAGAAGGGAACACAATATTGTCGGCGATCCTGGAATATCTGATTAACTGTAAGCGGCTCTGATTTCATGGGGTTCCTTTAATAATACTAAGTGATTTGAGAGCCTGAGAATCGGAGTCACCATCTTCAGGCAACCAGTTCCTTTCAACCCGGTCCTAACGAGGAGACGGTGGCTTCCAAGTATTCTGGTATGCAACATTATTATCTAGGGTGTGTATGCCCTGATTGACCATTTCATCAAAGCGGCGCTCGCTCTCAACACGAAGCTGGTCTACGTCAGGACGGGAGATCTGATATTCACCCTCATCGCGATGATTGACGTTGTGCCATGCCACCATTTTCGCAAATGCTGCATTGAACTGGTCATTGTTCCCTTCTGGTTCCATCGCAACGGTCGGGGAACGGCTGAAAAGAACCGGTGCAACTTTTACCATGTCATGCTTAAGCACATCGTAATCCCCGTTGTTCTGGAAAATAACCCGATCGCCATAGTCAGTACAGATGTGTCGTCCCGTTTCCGGGTCCCTGAACTGAACACGCCCGTTTTTCTTCAGCGACGCCCGCAGGCCAGGAACGCCGGAATAAACAGGCGTACCACCAGGCTCACAAATCACCACACACCGGTTATCCGTTGTGGCTTTCACAGCATTGCTGCGGCGATCCCGGTAATCCCATCCTCTCAGCTGCGATATCGCAGCCTTGTCACCTTTCAGCGCTTCAACTTCCACCCACTGCCGGTAAGACGGCGGATACCATTTCCCCTGCCCGATAAGTTCCAGACGTTCCGCTTTCACACTCTCTTTCAGCGCAATGAGTGCCTGCATGCGCTGCAGCTCCGCAATGTGATAATGCAGCTTCCGCACGAGCGGATCGCGTTGCTGCGCGCGGATACGTGCCTTACGCAGCCTGCACTCGTCATGTATCGCCTGCCAGCGTTCCCGGTTGCGTAAGTCCGGACGCTGCCAGTTCGCGCGCCAGGCTGAATAACGGGCCTTCAGATCGTCGCGCGCAGCAGCGCGTGCTTCCCGGCGCTGGCGACGCAGTTCAGGGTCACGTTTCATGCCCGGGATATCGCGGTCGCTGACGGCAAGCTCAGGGTTATAACGGCTCACCGGCGCAACGCGTTCAAAGATATCTGACGGCACACGAACAAACGCACCGGCATGCGGCTCTGCACGAGCAAGCGTCAGATCCGGATGGACATGGCTTGCTTTAACCGGCGTCTGGTCGTGGTTATAAGCATCCATCACCACCAGGCCCTGTTGCTCACGCATCAGCAGTAATCCCTGACGCGCCAGCAGTTCATGACCGCGCTCCCAGGTGAATTCCCCGCTGCTGATTAGCGCCTCTAAATCCTGACGGCAGTGTGACACCGCATAGCCCCACAGGCTTTCTTTGTCGGAGAAAATCTCACGCTTAAGCGCGCCCTGCGGACCCGAACCGGTGCGCAGTTTTGCCCATTCCCGATCGCTGGCCGGGCGGGCTTCCAGTCCACCGCCGGCAAAACGTTCCGCCGGAGGTACCTGCCGGAAGATATCGTGAGGAACAGGCTGCCACCCTCCTTCATAGCTGTTCATGACTACTTTCGTCAGCGCCGGCCAGACGCGTTCAGCGCGTACTGGCGTGCGCGTCTGATCGTAACCGTCACAGATAACCAGGCGGTCATGCTGTTCTTTCAGGTACAGACCGGAATGTGCCAGAAGTGCATGAACCGCCTGCATGGTGCGTTGCGCCGGGTTCTGATCGAGTGCGATAAGTGGCGCGCGCAGACGGGAGACAGCGTACTCATTCAGCGTCTCTTTTTCGGACATGCGTTCAGGACGGGACGGCATAGTAACGGTATCCGGATCGTAGCGACCCACATCTGGTACCTGCGTGAAAATGTCCTGTGCGGGCGGCGTGAACTCGCCAAGTTTGCGGATAAGTTTTTCCGTGTTCCACGAATGACCAAACGCCGAAAGCGTCACGCCCGGACGTTCGCGATCCCAGCCGTCCTTCACTTTCAGCTCGCCGTTATCACTGGCGATAAACAGCCCTGCTTGCGCAAAACGCTGATGCAGTGAAGGCCAGTCTGTCACCGGTGCTTCGCGAAGACCCGCGACAGCGGTATCGGCAATGTACTCTTTCAGGCTCGGCTTGCGGCCGTGCTGCCAGGCGCTCTGACGGTCACGTTCGACTGACGTGCGGCGCACAATACGGTTATCCGGCGCAATGACATAGCAGCCATTGTCCGGTGAAAAGCCATGTTTAAGCTCCAGCTCGCGGCAGGCTTTGCTCAGTTTTTCCTGACTGTATGGCAGTCGGTTCAGGTAGCCGGTTTCAGGGTGAACCCGGTTTACGGCAACGTGAACATGCAGGTTATCGGTATCGGTGTGAACAGCCGATACGAACTGGTGATCGCTCAGTCCGAGGCGGGAAAGTGAGTGGCGAACGGAGTCATAAATCTGTTCCGGGCGCGGGCTTTCGTGTGACTGCCAGCTAAGAATGTAGTGGAACACCGGGTCACTTTTGTTATGGGCGAACTTCGCTTTGCGTGCCGCGAACTCCATCTCTTCAGCTGCACTTTCAATGGATGTGCAGTTGTGAAAACAGGTCACACCATAAAAATTCACCCACTCTCCGCCGTCCGGCATCACATCCACCAGGGAGATAAATGACTCATCGCGCAGCTTTGTTGCGTAGTCAACAAGGCGGGAAAACCGGCTGCTGTGTGGCATGTCCGCTTTCGTACCGGATGCCCTGACGGCTTCCATCAGATCATCATCCTGCGGTTCATCACGCACGGAAACGTACGACACCAGGTCCCCGAAGGAGGACTTGCCGTCTTTTCGTTTCTTCGGAATGACCGGGATCATGATGCGCTGTTCTCTCCGCGTTAATCGTTATTCATCAGCTGCTTTCTGAGCGTGTTGGCCAGCTCAGTTATTGCCACAAGGACCGTGGAATACTCCTTATCCCCGACCCGTTTCCCTTCAACAAAATGATGCTTCTGCAGTCGCCCCAGCCTCAGCAACTCGGTCAGAAAGCTGTCATCAATGGCCGGGATGACCTTCCTGTTCATCGCCGCGTTGCGGATAAATGCCGAAACGCTTTGCCCTGCCTGCTCTGCTTCCCGCTCAATCTGTTCTATTTCTTCGGGCGTAAATCTCAGGGTTTTGATAACGGTTTTCTGCCGTTTTTCACTGCCCCTTCGGGATGCTCTGTCGCTCATGCGTGCTCCTTACTCGGGTGTCGGGGCGGAGCCCTGACCAGGTGGCATTTGTAATATCGTGCGTGCGCGGTATTACAAATGCACATCCTGTCCCGTTTTCAAAGCCATTATACGCCTAACCGGTGTTTTCGCCTAGCGTCGATTTGACGGCATGGGCAGTGCGGAGCACTGCCACTTTCTTTCAGCTAATGATATGATTTGAATGTAAATTTGCGCATCAGTATGTGAAAGGAAAAAAACGATATGGCAGATAAGAAATGGTTCACAAGTGAAGACGTGGAACTGGCAAAAACGGCGCTGGATGAGCTGCCTGATTTGACCGAAAAACGGCTGACGAAATCCGACGTTCTGGACAAGCTGAAAGACCAGATAATTTTGCTTTCAGGCAGCAAAGGTTATTCTGTCGAGGATATCCGTTCGGCTCTGGACGGTGTGGGGATCCAGACCAGTGTTAAAGCCATACGCGAAATTTTAAGTGCGCAAAAGAAACAAACAGCAGCCACGGGGGGTTCCCGTCGCAGGACCACGAAAAATCCCGCTCAGGCTCCGGTGACAGAAGGCAAGTAAGCCATCAGGGAGAATTATCTTGTGGACGGAAGGGATTCAGTCACCACGGAAAGTGGTGGGATAATTCCGGCAGATGGAGTTCCGGCACTGTCAGGTTCAGTACCTGTTTGTGCCGACAGGAAGGAAATAAAATGGCGGGGATGATCCCCGCCATTCATCAATCAGGATTTCAGGGCTTTCATCATTTCAGCCATTCCCCATAACGCACGGTTCAGCTTCACATCCCCATCAATACCCGTCACGGCGCGCGTACGCTGGCGACGCCCCTGCGCAGATTTCCCCAGCAACCCGCCTTTCGTCATATTCTCCTGAACGCGTTGATACGTCGTCCACAAATCATCTGCTTTGTCCTCATGACGACGGACGGTCAGCACATCAGAAGTTGCCAGCGGAATATGCTTTCCTTCCGCGTTTTCATCATAGCGCCACCCTAACGCGGTCTGCGCAAAAATCTCCTGCTCATCACGTGACAGCACGGTATCTTTCATAATTTCGCGTGACTCTGTGATGCTGTCGAAAACATCCAGAACCTCATAAGCGCCTTCAATGACCTGACCGACAACGTCACCTTTGTGCGGGACACGGATTTCCCCGAACGTCTGGCCGCATACCATCCCGTTAGTACAGACGAAACGAAACATCCCCGGGATCATCTGATAGCTGCTGCTGCCATCGTGGCTGTTGAGCAGAATGATTTCCGGCACCTCTGCGCCTGCGATCTGCCCGGCACGGCGCAGACGCATCATGTGTTTGGTGTGACCGCGCTTCCCTTCATCACGCGTGCGGGTCTGGCAGGCAAAGAACGGCAGGAAACCTTCTTCACGCAGCTTATCCAGAACGGTGATGGTTGGAATGTAGGTGTAACGTTCGCTACGTGAATCATGCTTGTCCTCTGAAAAAATGCTCGGGACAACGTGCATTAGCTCGTCATTGGTCAGTGCGCGCTCTTTACGGATGACGTTCATGGATGAAAAACGGGATGCTAAACGGGTCATATCAATCTCCTCACATGTCACAAAAAAATCATTTCTGCCGTCGCCTTTTTGATGATGTATCACCATCGCGGGAGGCCGTTTCCGTGATAAAGCGATCGCCCTGACTGTTCAGGAGACGATGCAAGGAGGCAATGCGAGGCCGCAGCGCAAGCGACCAGAGGGAGTGCGAACGGGTGAGAAGTGCGTCCTTGCATCGTTTCCGGGTCAGGGCAGAGTCTTTCACGGGAAGAGGCAGCACGCGGTGAGCACCGGCGTCAAAAGGATGATGCGGAAATTTCCCGGCGGGCGTAGCCCGTTTCCTTTCCGGAACCGCCTGGCGGGTCCGGGTCGGGCGGCGCTGCCGGAACGGCAGCTGCAAGCCCGGGCGCCGGTGGTGAAGCATTACGCCCGGACAGACCTGTCTGCAATTACCAGTCAAAAACCGGTGCGTTTTCCACTTCATCCCCCAGACCGGAGAAATGGATCATGCTGATATCCGCCCGGTGAATGGCGCTGAAAATTAACGCCCGCGCTTCGCGGGAAAGGCCCAGTTTTTTCAGGCGGAGTAAGGGTCTGGCGACAGCTTCCAGGCGAATGAGGTATCCCACATCCGTATCCATAATCCACCACCCTTCATGCTTCGTACGGCTCAAATCCTGCAACAAAAGATTGTCAGCTTCTGTCAGATGGTTAGCGCAGCATTCCATTACCGGGCGCAACATCATACCCGGCAGGGTGAGGGAATTACCCCAGCCCAGTGAATCAGTGATGTCATTCCATGACCATTTTTCAGTATCAGGTACGGGCAGCGCCAGTAACTGAAAAGGCACGCCCATTTTCTCCGCCATAAGCAGCCCTGTGCCGATCACGGCATCATCACGTTCCCCGATATCGCAGCTGGCAATACGTTCGCCATCGAGAAAAATAGCCTCATCACCGTTATCAAGCTGAATACCTGTCACTCCGCGCGGAGCGTTCTGCAAGTAGCGTTTACGCAACATTTGTTTATCCCGTCAGAAGTTCAGAAGCCGCCCCTTTACGGGGCGGCGGTTATCAGGCGCAGGCTCTGGATAATTCCAGTGAGCGCAGAAGATGTCCCAGTTCTGTGCAACTCATGGCCGGAATACGCACCGGCTGATGACGGCGCTCTGCTCGTGCAACAATCTTGCCCCATACTTTAGGACGGCGGGCGATCGCCTCCGCAGGCACGGTTTCGTGGCGCTTGCGCGGATGACTGTTACGCCGGTTATTTACAAAATACTCGCGACATGCGAGGATGAATTGGTCTTTCATAAAAAGTCTCCAGTACAGATTTTTTGTGAGTCCGGTCTGCTCGAACAGCCCGGAGTGAAGAAGCAGAGTTCGCGCTCTGCTTTTTTATTGCCTGAAATCCGGCAATATCCTGCGCGTCGTCTGACGCAAACCTCCCTGGTCGTCCGGCCTCTTCTGCCGTCGTCCTTTTCGGTTTTTTTGCAATGAGTGAAACGCCCTCATTACGCTTATGCCCTGACGGGGCGACGACGAAAAGCAGGGGTGGAGGCCGGATTATTTGGAGCCTGCGAGAAAAAATCTGGCCGGAAAGCGACAGCGGCCCTTGCTGCACGGAGACGCTCCTTCAGCGTGCATAAGTAATGAGAGGCTTTCACGGCAACGACGGACAGGACGGCAGAAGACGCCGGAAACCCGGCGTTCCCTGGCGACCGCCGGGGCGGTCAGTGAAAGCGGCGCTGCCGGAACGGCAGCTGCAAGCGCAAGGGGTTCAGGCATCGCTTGCTATCCGAATGGACGGAGACGCGAGCGGCTCCGCGTAGCGCGGTGGACACACGTCCACCACGCGAAGTGCAGGCGACGACCCGGCTACGACGGGGAGCCGAAGGTGCCCGCAGTGTAGTTCGCAAACAGAAAAACTCGTGCAAAACCATCACTGAAAGTCGTCGAAATATAAAATTAAAAAAGTGCAGATATTGCACTTTTATGGATTTATTTTTTGCATGATTTTGCACTAAAATAAGTGCAGTTTTTGCAACTTTGTGGGTTTCCAGATGACGGGTTACGAGCTGCGTTTGTGGCGAAAAGGCATGGGCTGGAGCAGCGATAAAGCGGCGGAAGAGCTTGGCGTAAGCCTGCGCACCTGGAAAGAGTATGAACAGGCGGCAGAAGTAAAAAGGGTCGTAGAATTGGCAACGGTTTCACTGTCCCTCGCGGCGATCTTCCCCACGTGTAGGCTCCGAAAAACAACTAAAGAGCGTGTGCTTAACATGGTTCTTGCACTCCTGAACTCAGCGGGCCTGAAGGGGCCGCGCTGAGCGCCGCCCCTGCCCTTCTTCAGGCGGCAACGCCTGCGTTGCGCATAAAGTCCATCATGGCCTTGATCCTGCGCTGGCTGTTAAGCCTTTCTTCGAAGTTGTTCAGATAATAAACAGGCGTATAACGTACCCGGTTAAACTGCATCGTCAGGGTGTTGCCTGTGACCACCTCGGCAGCGATGCCCAGCAACGAAAGCTGTATAAACGCCATATCAGCCGCAATCGGATCGATATCGATACAGCTGGCGAACAGGTGCGCGGATGGATTGACGTCAGCCTCAAGCAGGCATTCAGCATAGGCGATAATCATCCCGGCTGAACCGCAGGCCGGGTCGCTGATAGTGGCGATACCCTCCCGTGCGATATTTTCCTGAATGCCGGGGATCAGCATCCGCGCCATCATCGACTGGACAGAATACGGCGTAAAGTATTGCCCCATCCCGCCCGATCCCAGCTCCAGCTCCATAAAAATCGAGCCAATAAAATCATGAAATTTCGCTTCAAGCGCGCTGACCATCAGGTTAAAAAGCTCATGAAAGTTGCGAATATCATCCGCGTCATACCGGGCGCAAATCTTCCCGCTCTGCTCAATATTCTCCGGCGTTCTGATACGGGCAATGTCCAGTTCGCTGGCCGCCAGTCGGACAAAGTCGCTGAACACATCCCAGCGATGAAGGTGCCGGGCGGTCTGATTGAACAGACGAATAAACTGCTTTCGCGCCGTGTCGATAGACATCAGGCGCGGCGCGGCCAGAGGATGAGGAACGACCGGCGCCGGCTGCACGACAGTGCGGACGGCGTCGCTGTGTTTTACCTGGTCAAAGAAGTCTGCAAAGCTCATCTGGGACACGTTTTTTTCTCCTGCCGCCCCGTCAGGGGCGGCGTTTTTATCAGTTAAAGGCGCGTTTCAGTTCGAGCGTGCGCAGGACGTGACCCCAGTCGCTTCCGCACATGGCGGGAATGCGAATGCGGCGTTTCTTTTTAAGGCAGTGCGCGATATGACGACCGAACGCCCGCAGGGTCGGATCGACCTCGGCACTCGGAATGTCTTCCCGGTTGTGGCGGGTTTGTTTGCGTGTAACCGACGCCGGGGACTGGACAGACAGCGCGGAGGATGTAACAATCTGGACTTCACTGAATTGCATGGTTTGTTCCTTTTGGTGATGGCCGGATTTTCGTTTCGACGCGTACAATCCGGCGTGGATGAAGCAGGCGTAAGCCTGCTTTTTTCATTTCTGGCTCTGGCTCTCAGGGCAAAAAACCGCTTTCACTTTCGCCACAATATCGGCGTGGTTCAGGTTGCAGTAATCACGCAGACGAAAATAACGTCGACCACAGCGCACATAGATGTACGCCACGTTCCCGCAATACATTTCAGCCAGCATAAATGTCTCCGTATCCTGCGCGGTGTCAGAGCGCCAGTTCATTGGCGGCATCAGACCCGCCGCATCGTGGAATTTGTTCACATCAATTTCGGTAGGCTGGCATACCGCTGCCTTTTCACGGCTCAGCCAGTAGGCGTGCTCGGCTTCGGCGGTGGCGTTGAAATCCAGAGCAGTAAAAGATTCAGTTGTCTGTAAATGCATGGTTTGTCTCCTTTTCAGTTTTCACATCACCCGTTGAGTTACGGGAGCCGCGGTTTTGACGTTTTGCGGGAACCTGCTGAAGTTTCCCGGGGGATAAAACATCACCCGTTTGAGAACCTTCGCCGCAGGTGCGTCAACGCCACGGGCCGAGGCAGATGTCCGGGGCGGACGCCTGAAGTTTTCGCATGCGAAAAGTTTTGGTGGCCGTGCGCCAGCATTCACCCTGGACAGCCAGGAGGACTGTGGTGTTCTCAGCACCCGGCGGAGGGACTCAAAGGGGTGAAAAGGGACCGGACGGAATGGGCAGGGGCACGCCGCAATGACGGAAAGCCGCGCGCGGCGAAACGGCGTTGCCCCCTACATCACGGCGCGGTTTCCGGCGACGGGATGCAGGGAGCGCAGGAACGGCGCGACTGAGCGGCGCAGCCGGAACGGCTGCTGCAAGCGATAAGGGGTTGCGTCAGGATGGAAACCCGCTGCCCCGGAGGGGCCGGGCAGAGACGGCGAAGCTGGCTCTGTGCGTAGCATGACAGCCGCCCGGACGCCCAGTGTAGAAAAGAAAAGACGATGAAACGAATTAGGTACTATGCCCTGATCGACGGGAGACTCTGTAGGGGGATAGTGCCCGACGCCAGGGAGTGGAGCGACGCGCCGCAGGCGCGTTGCCCTGCCCCGTTCGCCCTTCCGGTTTGTTCATGCGAGCGGTCGCGACCGTAAGGAAAAAGGGGCTACCGGTAAACCGGCAACCCCTTCATAAAGGCGCTTGTGGTAAATTAGATCACACCAGAAGCCCTGAAAAGGCGGGGTTTCCCCCGCCTCACAGGTTGCTACTTACCGGATTCGTAGGCTAGCACGGCAGCGACCTCCCGTTTTCCGTCCTTTAAGCGAATTTCGCAAAGCGATTTCCGCGTCAGGTAAGTGAATGCCAGCAGTGTGAGACACACTATCAGTACGCACCAGATAACGGTACTTCGCGGCAGTTTCATAGCCTTCTTCTCCTTGCGCAGAGCGCAGTAAGCGGCTAATCTAGATGTGTCTAGCATGTAGATCGGCCTCGGGTTAATTTGAAAAAAATTACTCGGGGCTTTTCTCTTTCTGCCTCACAGCATCCAAACCACTGAAACGTATGAGGCAAAAAGCCTCAAGCGCCAACGCCATTATATCCTTCTGTCGATGTTCTGCCCAGGAATACCCGCCTGAAACCCGGATAAATCCTCACCTTTTTTTCGGCATTATTCCCCGTTACCGGTTCCGTTTGCCCACTCGTCGATCTGCTCATCCAGCGCCTTCAGATGCTGATCAACACTTTCAGCAAGCCGCTCGCTTTCCGTCTCCAGCCAGCCGCTAAGTCCGTCCCATTGACATGACATTTTATTCAGCTTTTCTAACATGCTTTGCAGCTGTCTACGCTGTCTGCGTGCTGTCTTCAGCTCTGCTTTACAGGGATTGTTTCTTATGGCCATACCGACCTCAGCGTAATTTTATTCGGTACCATCCAGCGCTCCAGCTCTTTCGCCACCGGTGACGCGTTCTCCGCCACATCCCGCACGTCAGCAACGATTTCATACGCCCGGTCGTACCAGCTTCTGACCAGATGAGAGAGCGACGGACAGCGTTCTGTCCATGCCCACAGCATCCGCTGCATGTCATAGTCCCGGACATCTTGCTGCGACCACGATTCATACCATGCCTGGAGCGTTTCCGGCGTCTGGAATGCCAGATCGATTTCAGCCTGACCGACCAGATTCTGGTACGCATCCTCTTTCTCGCGCGCGCGCCGAGTTTCCTGACGGGTGTACAGGTCCGCTTCTCGCCTGTCCCGCTTTACCCTGCGATCGCTCAGACTGAATGCCTTCTCAGGAAACATGATTTGCACCAGTCGCGTATCCAGCGGCGCATAGCAGTGGCGACCCCGCGAGCGAATCAGGGTATCAAACGCTTCCTCATAGCGTACCAGGGGGGTCTTGTCCTCTTTCAGCCAGTAGACCCCCGGCACCTGATTGATTGATCGAGTACTTAACTTACTGCTGCCGGTCAGAATCCGGAAAAATGCACGAGCATAGGGATACGGCTGCCGGGAACGACGACCAGAATTTTCCGTCTCCTCTTCCACGATCATGATGGCGCGTAGAGCCGCTTCACGCTCGGGCCGCTGCGTGACGAGTGAGAGATGACGCGGGATCATAATTTCACCTCATGCTTCAGGAAGGCGATGATGTCGGAAGGGATATAGCCCTCACGGTGGCGTACATCTGCCACACTCAGGGCGTGATTCAGTTCTGACACGTTGAAATAGTCGCACTGGCGAACGCAAACCACGTGATGGCCCTTTCCTGACATCATTAACAGAAGCCACTGGTCACTGGCCTCCCCCGGACTGCACAGCACCATCTGAAAGAGGCCGTGGGTCGGTGCGAAACGGACCTGAACCGGGAACAGCCCACCGAACTCGCTACCGTACTCCCCGAGAATGTCCCAGTTATCCGGGAGTCTCAGCGCCACCATTACGGTATGAGTCAGTTCGCGGCGGAAGGAATAGCCTGCCGAGCGGGCAGTTTCGAAATCATCGGCGGTCATCTCTGCCAGGCTGAAATTTGTTGTGCTCATCATGTTCTCCTTATTGCCGCCCCGAAGGGCGGCACTCCTTATCAGGCAGCCAGTGTGGTGTTGTCAGCGTCGGTTTCGGTGTCAACGGAAGCGGTCTCTTTCACAGCGTCAGACTGCGGACCCTGTAGCCATGCCGGAACCCAGCGGGTATCTTTCAGCCAGAACTCAGCATGTTCCGCAGCGTCGCCCTTTTTCATTTTCTCGGCGTCCTTCGCTGCCCCAGTACTCCCGGCATCATTCATAGCGGCCACAATCTGGCTGTGCTTCAGGCTGCTGAAATATCCCACTTTTGTCGGTTGCCACCAGTCACGCAGATGGAAGCCAATCGCCTTTTCCAGATCGTCGAGTGGGCTGCGCGACGTATGCCCCATATCGCGGGTCTGAACACCGTCAACGGAACAGGCCGTGCAATACGCCATGAGCGACATCAGCAAATCACCTTTCAGGCTAAAGAAGGTTGTGAAATCCTTACGCCATCCTTCCGGCAGCAGTTCTTCCAGTCGGGCCTGTTCTGTCATCAGCGCGGTGTAAGCGAGGCCCTCATTTCCGGATGGGGCTTCGCGCGTCAGCGAGTAGTGCGAGACGTTAACGCTGATCCCGAAAGGATGCTTTTGTGGGCTGTAGCCGGAGAAAACGCTACAGCACATACGCCAGACCATCAGGGGAACGGCTTTTTCAGGCTGTTGCATCAGCGCAGCCTGGACAGCGAGAGTACGCTCAGATGACATTTTGGTGAGTAGCGGAACGCTGATCCCTTCTGCGGCATCGGGCTGACTTACATATGTGACGCTGCCTGACGCTTTCTTATCTTCATTCTCTGCGTCATCCTCCGGCAGATCAGCCTTACGGCACACGCCACGCTGCACGTACAGTTCACCCTCCATAAAGCTGGCTACCACGCCAGCATTCGACTTAAGCGCATCAGTCCATCCACGCACTTCTGCGGCATGTTCAATGAGGTTCATTTCGCTCAGGGCGGCGTAAGCCTCGTCACTGTTCTCGTCGAGTGCATTAAGCTGATCGGTCAGTTCATCCAGACGACGGCTGTCATCCGGGTTGTATACCGCATCCGGCACCGGAAGCAGCAGGTAGTCGTTATCATTTGTACCGTAACGGCTAATTCTGGACGGACGGCCCATCGCCCATGCCCAGCCTTCTTTCTGCTGGATTTCGAGGGCAATTTTCTCCAGTTTTTCGGCCATCAGGGTATCAACAAGCAGCCTGTCGACAGTCCCGTCACCCTCCTGTGCGCTGAATAAATCCTCACGGACCACACCACCTGCCAGCTCGTACGCCTCACGACCGATGAAGCCAAAACGGGCATCCGTAACGGCGATTTCACTCTCGGTGATCTGCCTTTTGACTAAATGGGCTGACGCACAGGAATAAGTCGCCATCAGGTTTTCATACACGGCGACCTGACGCTCCTGATCGCTTTCAAGGCACAGCGCCTGACACTGCTCCATGTCGAGCTTGTCTTCTGCCAGCAGTTTCAGCAGTGACGGTGCGAGGGTGGCGAGTTTCAGCATGCGCTGTACATGGCGGGAGCCGAACCCCAGTTCATCACCAATCTGCGAAGCGGTTTTGCCCATCTCAGCCAGGGTGCGGAAGCTCGTGATTTGCTCTGCCGGGTGCATTGCCACACGCTGCTCATTTTCCGCATGTGATGCCGCAGCGGCGATTTCGCGGGATACGCGTTTAACAGGCACCACGTCGTCCGGCTGGATCAGGTTGTCTTCAAGGAGCAGCGCAAGGGCCGTGGTACGGCGACCGCCACAGGCCACGCCGGATTTACCGTCTGGCATATCATGGACAACGAGGTTCTGAAGCAGACCAATCGCAGCAATGGACGCAGCCAGTCCGCTAACGCTCTCCTTTGAATAGGGAATGGTTCTGGCATTCAGGTCTGAAATGACCAGATTTTTGACTTTCTCATACTCGATAGGCGTGGCATCGAGGATGGATTTCAGCACCTCCGGCGCGATGGCCTGCGCAGGGCTGGCTTTCTTACGGCTGGATTGTTTAGGGCTTTTTGCTTTAGACTCGGCAACTGACATAGTTAATACCTCCGGTGTTAATGATTGTCCGGCCCTGCGGAGTGACCGCTCCGGCAGGGCACCTTCATACTGCTATTTTCTGAATCCGTAGCTTGCAAGTGCGCGATTCATCCACGCCCCGCCATCTTTCTGGAAATTCCATACACGCTCTTTCAACATCCCGTCTTCATCACGGACAACAAGCTGAAAATGCGTTTTCTGATCGTTCTCAATACCGACGTTGGTGTACTGCGCCGCAACAGCCCTCGCCTCTTCTCGGGTAAATGCCCCTTCAGGCAGCACCACAGGCGCGGTGGCAACGTCAGCGTTCAGCAATGCCGCCAGTTCAAGTTCTTCAGCGGTCGGTTCGCGTAGCGACACGGACTGATTCAGAAATTCCTGTAATGTTTTGCCCACTGCATTTCTCCTGATAAAAGGGTCTGGCCTTTAAAACCCATCACCCGTTGAGTTACGGGAGCCGCGGTTTTGACGTTTTGCGGGAACCTGCTGAAGTTTCCCGGGGGATAAAACATCACCCGTTTGAGAACCTTCGCCGCAGGTGCGTCAACGCCACGGGCCGAGGCAGATGTCCGGGGCGGACGCCTGAAGTTTTCGCATGCGAAAAGTTTTGGTGGCCGTGCGCCAGCATTCACCCTGGACAGCCAGGAGGACTGTGGTGTTCTCAGCACCCGGCGGAGGGACTCAAAGGGGTGAAAAGGGACCGGACGGAATGGGCAGGGGCACGCCGCAATGACGGAAAGCCGCGCGCGGCGAAACGGCGTTGCCCCCTACATCACGGCGCGGTTTCCGGCGACGGGATGCAGGGAGCGCAGGAACGGCGCGACTGAGCGGCGCAGCCGGAACGGCTGCTGCAAGCGATAAGGGGTTGCGTCAGGATGGAAACCCGCTGCCCCGGAGGGGCCGGGCAGAGACGGCGCAGCCGGCTCTGTGCGGAGCATGACAGCCGCCCGGACGCCCGGGGCAGCAAAAAAAAGCCGGAAAAACTAACTGTTATCTTGCTGAAAATTTTATTTTTTATTCGCTTCAGCCATCTCAGCATATTGCGGGTCGCTCGCTTTCGGCAACTGCAGGCTCAGCTGGCGGTAGTGGCGCAGCCTTTCCATAAAATACTCGCGAAGATGCACCGGCTGCTCGCGCGCGATAATTTCAGGTACCACCGGCTGATTCAGGCGCTCTTTAAACGCGACGCCCGACGCGGCCAGATCTACCGCCACCTTGTCCTGATCCTCTTTTGAGAGTTTTGAAAGATTAATTTCGCTCATATTTTTACCTTGTTAATTTTTTTACTGACCTGCGCTGCCAGATCATGCAGGGCGGCGTGTCGCGGCGCCGAAGGCGCAGTGACAGCCGCCGGCAGGCAAGGCCTGCCCGGGTTTTCCCGCGGGCTGACAGGCGGAGGTGCCGCCTGCCTGGATCACCTTAACGTTGATCCTGCCGGATAAACTGTCCGCCTATGTATACCGCAGACTGGCAGCTCATAAAATGGCAAATTTCGTCGATCACTTCTTCGGTTCTCAGCTCCCGTAATCCGGCCTCACGGCGGCCGGCGTTAATTCGTTTTTTGTACTGACGCAGGATGTCACGGGTTTGTGTATCAAGTTTCATCATTCTGTCCTTTTATGCAGGGGGACTATCCCCCTGCCCTTAAATCAGTTCTGAAAAACGTGGCCTTCCAGGAACACCAGACCGTTCATAAACATATCCCGGCCGTAAGCATCATAATCAAAGTAACCGCGCAGCGATTCAGGCACCTCATTAAGCAAACCGTGCTCCTGCACGTAGTCATACGCATAATCTTCCTCGCTTGCGGCTTCACCACACCAGGCATCTTCAAACGCGTCGTAATCACATTCACCGGTGAACTCCACCCAGGTAACGAAAGCCTCGTCCTTACCGTCATCAACCGCGCGCTTGTAGGCCTCAATAAAAGCCCAGTCAACCGAGCTTTCTGAAGCAAATTTATCCGGAATGCCCTCCCAGTCCTGGAACATCAGTTCCGGATCGGATTCGTTTGCGTGCAACGCATGGCATGCCTCCATAAAATCTGACTTATCGTCAAAATCGGTGAGATCGAACCATTTACCGAAGAGACTGCCGCAGTTGTATTTGTGGTAAGTACCAACATAAATCGCCGGGGTGGTAGTGCTCATAAAAATCCTCCGTTGCCAGTGTCGTCTGAGTTCCGGCTTACGCCGTGCCGACACGACAGCCCGACTTCGAGCGGAAGATGCAAGGGCGACACCGCAGGCCGCAGCGCAGATAAAAGCGAGGACGTTCTGGACGGTTCTCCCGCGAAACCTGAGCGGGAGAACGACGGGAAGAACGGCATCAGGCGTAAAAATCTGCGACCGGGCGAGGATGGCGGCGAAGCGAACCCTTGCATCTGGAGCGTTCGGGCTAAAGTGAAGGCACGGCGTTAGCCGCAGATCGCACGGATGTTTTTGCCTGCGTGGCCGTAACATCGTGGAGGTCACGCCGGTAAAGCGGAGCGTGCGACATCCTTTTTGCTTAAAAGCGGGGCGCTCTGCCCCGCCTCAATTCAGGCTGCGATCCGGATCCCGGAAAATGATTTCATCATCACATCGATTTCCGCTCGGGCTGTTTTCACAACATCCCGTAACCAGTGGCGGTCAAACCAGACACGTGACGGGCTGTCAGGATGCCGAAGGGCATAGGGAACATGCGTCTGGCCGACGGTGCGCCCGTTACACTCCAGGCGGATCTGCAGACGGCGGAAGGTTTCTTTCTCGTCGAGCACGGCTTTCAGCCTGGCATCCAGCGTATCGTTGTCCCATTCAGCATCGTCCTGAACCTGCTCCACCTCTGTCACCGTCAGGGTGAAATTGCGTGTGCGGCGGGTCAGTACCAGCGGTTCTGTGGCAGGCCGCAGCGCTTCGGTCAGGCGATACCCTGCCGACGCCACGCAGCTGCAGACGTGATTGATTTCGTCGCGCAGTGCTTTCAGCAGGCAGAGAATTTGTGGCGTATTCATCCCGGCAGGACAGTTGTCGTATTCCAGTGAAATGGTACCGGCATGTGCCTTTCGGTGCCCCAGCGAGTTCCTGTAAAGGCGAACGACCAGTTCGCTTCTGTGGATCAGCGGCAGCAGCATCTGCACTGCCTGTTCGCTCATTAATCCCCGCAGGGCGATTTCAGGTAACAGTCGCTGCAGTTGCGCGGCATCGAGCTGGCCATAAAACGCCACGCCCTCCCCACGCGAGTAATTCAGGCTGGTATCGATATCCATCGTGGCTGGCCAGCCACGCGAAACCAGTGTGTTGCGGGTATGGCGGTGCATAAAGCGATAAGCGGTGGTCATGATGTTCTCCTTATACTGATGCGGCGACGTCTTCGCCGTGCCGACACGACAGCCCGACTTCGAGCGGAAGATGCAAGGGCGACACCGCAGGCCGCAGCGCAGATAAAAGCGAGGACGTTCTGGACGGTTCTCCCGCGAAACCTGAGCGGGAGAACGACGGGAAGAACGGCATCAGGCGTAAAAATCTGCGACCGGGCGAGGATGGCGGCAAAGCGAACCCTTGCATCTGGAGCGTTCGGGCTAAAGTGAAGGCACGGCGCTGATATCCGCCGCGCTGGCGCGGCATAAAAAGCGGAGTAAACGACATCCTTGTGCGTTGAAAATACCGGCCAGCAAATCCTGGCCGGGCACAGCGTTATCGGGTGTACTCCTGCCAGTCCATATCAAATCTGTCCCTTACCACCGGCCATTCGGGCGTACCGGTTACGATCCACCTATCGAGAAAATTCAGTCCACGCAGCACTGTATTTTCCACGTCATCCAGTAACACTATGCTGCTGAACCAAACTTTTCTCTCAGGAAATAGCCAGCAGTGATCTGCGCTGTCCTCTTTCACTCCTGGCCACCAGGTTTGCCCCATAGACATGGCGCCAGCTTCGGCCAGGGCAAGATTTTCAGCTTCAATAAGCATATAAACATCGGTTTCAGTGCAGTGGGTTTCGGTCTGAAATCCTGTCAGCCAGGTGTTCATAGGTCTTTTACCTCATTGATGGCAAGCCGCAGGTGATCCAAGTTAAATCCATAGTTCGCATCGTGCGCGTAATAAGCGCGTTCCATCGCCGCTGCAATCGTCGCGCTATCAAGCGAGCCATCGACCTCAAGAAAATCATCTTCAAGCCAGAATGTGCCGGTGCAGAGCGCGTCCTGGGGGTATTGCTGCAGACGCGTCAACATTCCGCCCACAGTCATCTCCCGCCGCAAAATATGAGATGGGGTAAGCACCGAATCTGCGACATCGTTCCAGCACCATTCTTCATCATCGGGTACAGGCTGCTGAATGGTCTGGAGCTGCACACCCGGCATCCTGGAAAGTCGTTCCAGCACATCCCCCAGATACAGTTTTTCACCGCTACCGTCTTCACTTCCCAGGTAGTGGTTATTTAGATAAACGGCAAACTCGCCATTATCGAGATCAATACAGGTCAGTCTGAACATTACGTCCTCCTCATCATTCGGCACCCAGCTGCGCCGTGCCGACACGACAGCCCGACATCGAGCGGAAGATGCAAGGGCGACACCGCAGGCCGCAGCGCAGATAAAAGCGATGACGTTCTGGACGGTTCTCCCGCGAAACCTGAGCGGGAGAACGACGGGAAGAACGGCATCAGGCGTAAAAATCTGCGACCGGGCGAGGATGGCGGCAAAGCGAATCCTTGTATCTGGAGCGATCGGGCTAAAGTGAAGGCACGGCTGGAGAATGAAATAACGATACGAAGGTGAATATCTGGCTCTTTGGGTATGAAAGAGGTGCCAGAAGATTTTATCAACTTGCCTGACCATCTTGGGGTATAACATCGTGACATTAAAAAAATTGTAAGAGGTTCAGGATGGATAATCTCCGTGTTAAAACTTGGGAAGACTGGGAAACCCTGTGTAAGTACTGGATGGCTCATATAGCTTGGACGAACTTTAGGGTTCAAACAAATTATCAAGTTTATGGGAGGCGTGGGCAGAGGCAACATGGTATTGATATACAACCAGTGTTGCCTGGCTGTGGAATTGTTGGCCAAAGTAAATTTATTCAAGGAGCTTTCAAGCTGGAAGATCTTAACGCTGAATTGGCTAAGACTAACTCATACAAAGGGCCAATTACCGAATATTTTCTACTTACAACTGCGGATAAATGTACAACCATTCAAAATGCCAGAACCTATGAACCAATCAGCCATACACGAGAAGATGGTTCGACCTTCAATGTTCATGTTTTATATTGGACAGATGTGTACAAATTAGATTTTTTACCTAGTGAGGTAAAGAACAATCTATTTCCAGAAGCAAAAAACTTGTTCGGAACTGAAGTCTCTGCATTTAGCCCAGAGGAACTTCTTGATAAGGTTGAAAAACTTAAAACATTACTGAGAAAAACTTTCAGTGAACAAAACATTAAATGGCTAGAGACGTGGGATTTCGGAACCTATAAAATTTACTCCAAGGATTATGACGTTTTCAATTTAACCTACCTCGACTGGTCCAGGGTTGAGTTAGGAATAAGAAATAACAACCAAAGAATACTTTTTTCATATCTTGACAGTACTAGCAGAATAGAGTTTTACGCAACATGGCCTGTGAGCAAGTCGCTTTTCTATGTACTTGAAGAATTTAGAAAAATAGCTTACAACCACTATATCACTGGTGAATTAGATGGTAATGAAACTTATTTAACCATTTCAGACTTGCCTCACCGAGACTCTATCGCTTATAAAATGAGATGTGCAGCAACTGATTTATCTCAAGCAATTAGAGAAATCGAATAATAACTAGCAACAAACAGTTAAACATTCAGTTATTCTTTACTAAAGAAAGCCGGTTATAGGCCGGCTTTCTTATCTTGACAATTCAATTCAGAGTTCTATTTCTACTCTAGTAGTTTGCTGCCATGTCATCAAAAGCTTGCATAAATTTGCTTTTCAAGTGCAATGTTGCTACGCGCCAACCCTGTTAATGTGGACACATGCTCGCGGTTCAGCCAGTGCCTAACGGGGGAGTTAGGACGGATAACGCAAACCTCAGGCATACAAAATTCACTTATCCGGAGCATTCCATAATCGCGATATACAACGAGGCAGATCGCCAGCACCTCAGAGCCGTGTTGCAGGATTTCAGCCAGCCATGCCTGCAGCAGCATCTCACCGGGCTTTACCGTCGGAGGAAGTTCTGACAGCGCTTCGGCTGCAACAATAAAATTCTGGCTTTCACGTTCAAAGATATGAGCTCCATCGTAGCGGGCGCCGGTCTGCAGAAGAATTTTCTCAGCGTCTCTCCACAGGTCACTACAGAGGACCCACAGATCATCCTGAAGGGCCAATTTCAGATAATCCTGGCACAAATTCTGCTCCTGAGGGACCCCATTCAAACTCACATTAACGTTAACAGTGCGACCGCTTGCCTGGGCCCAGATCGTGGCCTCCACAGAATTTTTACCACACAACAGTTCCAGACCAGTTACAGCACCTTTTGCAAGATGCCCGCGTTCTGCCAGCTGCGGTAACAAACTGACGAGCCCTTCAGGACTAATTTTGCCGGTCATCGTCATTTGACAGCCATTCTCTGCAATATTCAGTGTCAGGGCTGGCCAGCTATTTTTTTGCAGAATCTGGAGTCCACGGGTTGCCGTCAGAAGTGTGTATAGATCCATTGCTTTCTCCTTTTTACCTTTATCAAAAAATTTCTTTTGCCGTCCTCCTTTCGGAGGTTGGTCGTTATCTCCCGCCATGAGCGAAGGGAGGCAACGTGCCATGAGGTAAAAGTCATGCCCCGGATGCAAAGCCGCAGCGCAAGCGACTGACCAAGGGGAAGGAGTGCGAACGGGTGCCGCAGCTGGCGGCTTGAATTTTGCCGGCACGGTGCGACCTTTTAAGCGATGGCAGGAGATAACCAGCATACGGAGTCTGGGAGACAAATGGTGGTTTTGGCGATAAGCAGCAGAGCTAAGCTGTAAATCAAAACTTGAAAGTGCGCTCAATAAGTCAATAATACTGTATATAAAAACAGTATGGAGGTAACTATGTTTGACTTAATGCATGCAGCGCGCGAACCGGATTTCACAGCAATTCCACTTTATATTGACCGTTGCCCGGCGGGGTTCCCATCACCGGCACAAGACTACGTCGAAGCAGAACTCGACCTCAATCAATACTGTATTTCCCGGCCTAGCTCGACATACTTTGTGCGGGCCATCGGTAACTCTATGACAGATATTGGGCTGCACTCTGGAGATCTATTGATCGTGGATAAAGGCGAACAGGCGCGCCACGGCGACATAGTCATTGCTGAAGTTGAGGGAGAATTTACGGTTAAAAGGCTACTACTAAAACCGCGACTTGGGCTGCAGGCAATGAACCCTACCTACCCTACCCTATGGCCAGACCCTGAGCACCTCCAGATATTCGGCGTCGTAACCGCCTTTGTACACAAAACCCGGGGACATGACTGATGTTCGCGCTGGCAGATGTAAACAGCTTCTACGCGAGCTGCGAGAAGGTTTTCCGTCCGGACCTGAGAAATAAACCTATTGTCTGCCTTAGTAATAATGATGGCTGCGTGATCGCACGCTCGAAAGAAGCAAAGCAGCTGGGTATCAAAATGGGGATCCCCTGGTTCCAGCTGAAAGCAATGAAGTTCCCTGAGCCCGTCATCACGTTCTCCAGTAACTACGAGCTGTACGCCAGCATGAGCAACCGGGTCATGGCACATTTGGAAGAGCTGGCACCATGCGTGGAACAGTATTCAATTGACGAAATGTTTCTATATATCAAAGGAATAGATAGATGCATCAATTTTGAAGACTTTGGCCGGCAGGTGCGCGAACACGTCCTAAGCGGAACAGGACTGACGGTCGGTGTCGGTATGGGGCCAACGAAAACGTTGGCCAAGTCTGCACAATGGGCTTCAAAAGAGTGGCCACAATTTGGAGGGGTGCTGGCCCTAACCATCGACAATCCCCGACGGACGGAAAAACTGCTTTCTTTGCAGCCGGTAGAGGAGATTTGGGGCGTTGGGCGCCGCATAGGCAAAAAATTGAATACGTTCGGTGTAACAACTGCTTTGCAGCTTGCCCGCATGAACCCTGCCTTTGTACGCAAAAACTTTACCGTGGTGCTGGAGCGAACCGTGCGTGAACTGAACGGTGAGGCCTGTATATCTCTTGAAGAGACACCGCCTGCAAAGCAGCAGATAGTCTGCAGCCGTTCATTCGGGGAGCGCATCACGACTTACGAATCACTGCGGCAGGCTATTTGCCAGTACGCTGAACGCGCGGCCGAAAAGCTACGGGGGGAGCAACAGTTCTGCCGGCACATATCGGTGTTTATCAAAACTTCCCCTTTCGCAGTCAACGAAGCGTATTACGGCAACGTGGCCAGCGAAAAACTTCTCCTACCTACCCGTGATACCCGGGACATCATTAATGCCGCAGTTAAGGCCCTTGACCGTATCTGGCTCGATGGGCATCGATATGCAAAGGCAGGCGTAATACTTAATGACTTCACCCCCTCGGGAGTAGCACAGTTAAATCTGTTCGATGACATTAAGCCGCAGAAGCGAAGCGAGGAGTTAATGAAAGCCCTGGATGGCATAAACCATTCAGGGCTCGGGAGGGTATGGTTTGCTGGTCGCGGAATTGCGCCAGAATGGCAAATGAAAAGAGAGATGCTTTCCCCGGCATATACGACCAGATGGTCTGATATCCCCAGAGCCTCAATTTGAGTATCACATAAAGTTTTTCATTTTCTTTCGAGCCTCGTCCAGGCGTTGCTGCTCATCATCTTCAACAGCTTCAGGCTGGGGCGCGGGGGCTAACTGCCCCGCCCCCAGTTCTGCCAGTATGTCTCGAATATTGGCCTGTGAAGGTTTCCATCCCGTAGTCTGGCTGAGCAACCCAACCAGCTGATCCGCTGTGAAGTCATGGTTCAGCAATATCGTGAGTAAACCAGGAAGCCGCGAATCAAGCTGATGAAGGGCTAACCCGGAGATAAGCGCCCTTCGATACAGTTCTCCCCTCTCGTTCCGTGGGACAGACTCGATAATGTCTAATGACAAGTTGTCTGCTGCCTGTTCCGGATGAAGATAAACAGTAAACTTCTTCCGTTCTTCACTCACAGCATTACTCCCCTTTAAATGCGGCGATTGCTTCTACAAGTGACGTTTGAGGGGAGTCCATCATCACAACTTTGGAACCCAGGTGATGCCATGCGGCTTTAATCGCATCCTCGATCAGCGGGGCACCTCCGCCAACAATGTAAACCCGGTTCACGTGACGGAATTCGGCAAGGTCATCGACAACACGGGCTCCAAGGTTAGCAATCGCGCTTTCGATAGTATCTAGTACAAGTGCGATTTTGCTTTCATCATTCACAACCTGGCGAACAAAGTCAGGATCTTTACGCTGCTTGATTAGCTCATCAGCGATCATAGAACTCGTATCACTGGATGCCATTTTTAATGCTGTGAGTGCAGCGTTCGTCACCATTGATACGCCAATATCTGAATTTCCGTGAATCGCACTAACCGAATCGAACTGACCAACGATAACGCCAACATCGAGAGTCGTGCCGCCAAGGTCAATCACAAGAGATTTTTCGTACTGCCCCACATTATCTTTAACCAGGCGAGCAAATACGGCAGGCAGTGATTCTGGCATGACTTCAACATGCTCAATGGTAAACACCTCACCTTTGTTCAGCTTTACCGGACGCATCAGGTTGTCGATTTTACGTTGAATATTGAGCTCATTCTTCTGGCATTCTTTGTTGTAGAACTCGCTGATGGGTAATGTCACCGTCAAAGATACCGGCTGGGGCTTCAATCCACTGTTCAGGAGAGCATGGTGAACTGCAAGGACGTTCACGTCGGTATACTGATACTCAATATGAGTCGTCAGAATAGATTCGTTGCTCACTTCGTCGTAGGTATACTTTTTCCCTTCCAGCTCATAATTGTAGGTTTGGCGCATACCCATCCCTTCTACTTTCCACCCCTGGCGGAACGAGTTGGCTGATAAGGATGTAGATAATTTACCTTTCTCACAGAACCACGCGAGCTTAACTGTGGTAGAGCCATCATCACAAAAAATATTCATACCATCTCCATTGATACTCATTTTGAGTACATTCACCTAAACGATTTTGAATTGTCACGCCCAAAGGCTCTGAAATACGACTTAAAACTCAGTTTGAGTCTTTAGGTTGCGTTAACTAATACTCACTTTGAGTATCATACTAATTTTTCTTTCAGCAATCTAGCAGATTGATTGCTTTTAGCTTGCTGCAATCTTGCGGAGTGATTGCCGTTTGATTGCTGCAAGATTGCAGCAAGATACTTAACAGAAAAAGATAGCAGCAATCATGCTGCTATCTGGCTCAGTACCCTTTTTGCTGCTTATAAGCAGCCAGTGCGTTTTCTAAAACTTCTACAAGTTTAATACCTTCTCGATCTGCAATGTCCCGGACCTCATTATCGAATTCAGGAGTAACCCGGGTCGCAAAGGCGATTATTCGGTTTGTTTTTCTTGCTGAACGGCCGTCACGTCTGACATACGGAACAGCATTGCTTTCCTGCGAAGCAGCTGGCGAAGCAAATTCATGATTCCCAGAAGGCATGGACGTCGCTTGGATGGCTTGTTCCTTAGTTATCGACTCGGGTTCAACTTCTGCCGCTTCTGCAGCAGGAGCTATTTCTGGTGAGTTCAGACTGGTAGCAACCTCGTCCGGCCCAGGAGGAACGCCCAGGCTATTACGCGGTCTCTTTTTTAGTTTCGATGCATCAGCCATTACTCTTCTCCAATCTTATCAATCAGAGCCTGGATAAGCTCATCAGCTCTTTCGTTCAGGCCCTTGTAGCGTGTTTCAGTGACAGCTAAACCAGAATTCATTGCCTTTCTGTACGCAGGTTTCTCAAATAAACAGCCAGCGAGTGTTTCATAGCCAGCTTCACTGATATATGCACGAGCATCAGCTTCTTCAGCCTCAGTCCCAACCCTGCTTAATGAGAAGACCAATCTGGAGCGTGGGATACCATCTTTAACAAGTGCGTTAAATACCTTAATGGCAGGGATTAAGTCATCGAGTGAAGCTCCGGTCGGTTGAACGACGAGATCGGCCACCTTAGCTATTTCTAAAGTTCCCTTACTTGCACGCGCAGGACCATCAAGTATAAGAAGATCTGCATCTCCCGCAGATTCTATAGCTTGCTTTGCCGTAGCGAATACCTCAACAGAGGCTGCGGGAGGCAAGCCAGCCGCCAGGCGACGACGATGCCAATCAGAACTCGTACCCTGTTCAAGATCGAGATCAGCGAGTTTAGTTTTAATACCACAGGAGGTAGCTTCGCGAGCCAATGCCCTTGATTTAGTACTCTTACCAACTCCGCCTTTCTGCGATATAAATCCGACTGTCCAGGCCATAAAGCCTCCGTTATTGCTGCAAGATTGCTGCAATCGTAATTTACAACCTCTCCAATAGAGGTTGATATATAAGCATCAATCTAGCAGCTTGCAGCTAGATTGCAACAAATAAAGCTGCAAGATTGCTGCTAGATTTATAATACTCTAACTACAATAACCTCTTGTCAGCGCCAAAGCCTCATTGATGCGAGCCCGGCTGTTCCGCAGCATCACGAGCAACATCTAGGGTGCAGGTCGAACGTAGTGGAGGAGGGCTCTAACTTCCTTTGCCAGCAGGTATTTCGGCAGATCTTCCAGAACAAGACCCATCTGGTATAAGGCAAACGCGGTAGGACAATCGATGGCCACCGGCGGATGCGCGCCGGAATAACGTTCCCGCTGCCCGGCTCTTTAGGTCGCCCGGACTCCCCTCTTTATTTTCCCGCGCCGTTGGACATACAGGTGTTTCTGCCCAGTTCGGCTGGAAGAAGCTGATCATCCGGAATAGAATCAAGAATGAGTAGCAATGTTAGTGAGGCAAACATGATTACCGTTACTGTTAGCGTGACGAACGGCAACCGTAAATGGTCGCCGTGCGCCAGAACTAAGGACGCCAGACCGCCATTATCCGTACGATGAACAAGCATTTTCCGCATTCGCACCATTTCATCCCTGATGATATAGATAATGCCCCCGTACAGTTTACAGCTGTAGCCAGCTCTCCGGTGGTGACTGTAACCGGCCATATATGGAAACCCATGTGGTACAGGGGAGTTCGCTGGAGTGTTAAAGGCACGCCTGTAACCGTCACGCTCCGGAACTCTTCACTCTGAAGACGTACTACCCCGATAAATCAAGAAACTGGTACAGTTAATAATGAAAAATATAATGCACTTTTACACCGAAATAAGCACCGGTCATTATGAAATTGTTGAGTGTTACCGGATCGGTGTTATTGAAAAAAAGTGGGATGTTTGCCCTGCTTTATTTATGGACATATTAAATCCATCAAAGGAGGAGTTAATTATGAATAACGTTGTCTTTGGCGAGTTACCTCCACCTGAGCTACTGAAAGAACTTCTTTCCCGCATTTGATTCGGTTAGCTGTTGGCCTTCTGTCAGCTGCAGCTGCGCGGCCAACGTCAAAATGCAGTCAAATTTGCGGGGCGCCAGCTGCCGGTGGCCTGAAAACAGCTGGCAAAATGACACCGTTACGTAATCTCCGAGCCAGCTTGAACGTTCCGGTTTTTCTATCCAATTAAACTTGAATGCTAGCCCTTCGTTTTGAAGGGCTGCGTTTGATAGTTTATTAAACATCAGGACAGTTGTTTATGGGGTCTGAACATCGTTTTTCTGAAATATCTTTATCATCAAAATCGACAAGTTGGATATCCGGTTCTAATAAATTAGGAGATTGGGTAATTCTAATCCTTCCCTGCCTAATGTAACCATCTGGAGCTTTTAATTCACTCTCTATCACTTTCTCGTATTTTTTCCCATTCCAAATAATAACCATCTTTGCATTATATTGCATCCATGTACCTTGTATTGGTGAATTCCTACCCCCAGCCTTACAAGGATCTATTGTTTCACTTCGACCAGATATCACATTTTTAGCCGCAACAAAAACGCCTGTATCATTAGAATATCCAGGCAATGGTTTTAAATCTGATTTCAATTGCATGAACATGATTTCGACGTCCCACTGAGATTGATTTTCAAGAATAAAAGGTCCAGAGCGCAATTGAGTATCGCAAGGTGAAGCTAAATTTTCATTTCTATCCAACTCAGATGATTTGATATAAACAGACATTGCATCATTAATGTTTTCAGCTTTTAAAATATCATTTTGAAGAACCATAATTTGCTCCTTCGGATAAGCTTATTGTGTGTGTAGGCCACTTTGAAAAGCAGCTTATGATCAAGATAGTTCACTTTTAGAAACTGTACAGCTAGGAAAGATGCTGGCATTCGGCCATCTTCAAGTTGGGTCTAATACCGTAACCTTATTACGGTGCGTTACGGTAATGATGGCGGTAGAATCTCCCGAGCCAGTTCGCTGACGCTCAGTTAGCGGCGTTCCGGTTTTTTCCAGCCCCCGGAGGACTCCCGCGATTAATTCCCCCGGCAGTTAGACATAGAGGTCATTCGGTTCAGTCTCAACGGATAAACACAGTACTCCTTTTACGTGTTAGCCAGATTTTTGGCCATAAGAGTTCAGGCTCCGAAAGCGCCATACCGGATCAATAGATTCAGGGCCCCGGTTATATCCTATAATCACTCTAACTTTGTTCGACTATCTGAATAAAAAATATCAGTGACACAATCACTGATATATCCTTTTTCACGATGGCTAAAAGTTAGGTGCATTGATTCTCCTTCTTTTCTGAAGGGGACTGTTCCGGTATCAGTTTTAAATCCAGACTTATCTTCAGGATAGAACATAGCAAGCCGATACTCTGATTCGTGGATGAATGTGGAAGGCTTGCAGAAAACTAATTCATCATGCGTAAACGTACCTGGTAGCGTTCTTGGGTCATAATAAAAAACATCTTTACCTATAAATTTTACCCCGGGGAGTTTACCGGAGATGACTTCCAGCCGTTCACGAAGCAATTCAACGTCAAAGCCTATACAGATATCGGCTTTAAACTTTTGATATAGTTCAGGTTCATTTCTGCGCTTGGACAAGCAAATACAGAAACAATGGCGTGGAATTAGAGTAATAATAGGGTCTGCCGTCATTTCTCGATTATCAACAATGCGGTCATTAATTAGTAGACTGAAGCGTTCTCTATCGAGAACAAATTGTTTCTCCATTTCATTATCCCGCATCATTTCATTTTCCATCCGAGAATAATGAGTAAGATCACTTAGGGAAGGTGCGAATAAGCGGGGAAATTCTTCTCGGCTGACTCAGCCATTTCATTTCTTCATGTTTGAGCCGATTTTTTCTCCCGTAAATGCCTTGAATCAGCCTATTTAGACCGTTTCTTCGCCATTTAAGGCGTTATTCCCAGTTTTTAGTGAGATCTCTCCCACTGACGTATCATTTGGTCCGCCCGAAACAGGTTGGCCAGCGTGAATAACATCGCCAGTTGGTTATCGTTTTTCAGCAACCCCTTGTATCTGGCTTTCACGAAGCCGAACTGTCGCTTGATGATGCGAAATGGGTGCTCCACCTTGGCCCGGATGCTGGCTTTCATGTATTCGATGTTGATGGCCGTTTTGTTCTTGCGTGGATGCTGTTTCAAGGTTCTTACCTTGCCGGGGCGCTCGGCGATCAGCCAGTCCACATCCACCTCGGCCAGCTCCTCGCGCTGTGGCGCCCCTTGGTAGCCGGCATCGGCTGAGACAAATTGCTCCTCTCCATGAAGCAGATTAC